>MDTA01159974.1_pt1 | contig 83290 bp, 81 predicted proteins | sample 811151 | NCBI WGS metagenome assembly MDTA01 (sample SAMN05326648, study PRJNA326480) | marine metagenome | isolation source: seawater | place: Indian Ocean: South | collected 2010 | reverse complement strand
TGCCCGATGCGCCCGCGCCCACTGTGGAGATCCTTGACGCACGGTTTGAAGCGGCGGGGCTTGAAGCGGCCAATGTGCTTGAAACGGCGCGTCAGCGTCTGGGCGTGCCCGCCATGACAGCCGCGGTCGCCGTGGATGGCGAGCTGGTCTGGGCGGCGGGTTCGGGCTGGTCGAATGTGGAAACGCAAACCCCCGCAACACCCGACACCCTCTTCCGCATCGGCTCCACCTCCAAGGCGATGACCTCCACAATGATCGCCCGACTTGTGGATCAGGGCGCTCTGGCGCTTGATGACACGGTCAGCGATCACCTGCCCGACGCGCCGAACCCGGACTGGAACCTGATCCGACTCGATCAGCTGATGTCGCACACGGCGGGTTTTCCCGGCTATGAGAACAATTCAGACTGGCCGGACGCCTACGAAACCCTGCGCATGAAGCGCCAGTTCGATCATGTTGAAGACAGCCTGATGCTGGTGGACGACGCCCGCCTGCTCTCTGCGCCGGGCGAAAGCTTCTATTACAGCTCGTTCGATATCGTTCTGGCAGCTGTCCTGGCCGAGCGCGCCGCGGGCGAGGACTATGCCAGCCTGCTGGAGCGTGAAGTGCGCGCGCCGCTGGATCTGCAAACCCCCGTCCTGGCCAATTCCGGCCCGGAGCCAGACACCCTGGCGCGCTTTTATGAGAGCCGCAATCAACGCCAGGTGCGCCCACGCGGCGCGGTGAATGTCAGCCAGCGCTGGCCGAGCGGCGGGCTCTACAGCCGTTCGATCGATCTGGTGCGCGTCGCCAGCGCCTGGCTGGATGACGCCTACATCTCCGAAGCCACTCGCGAACAATTCTGGACGCCCATGCGTCTGAATTCCGGCGAAGTGAATGAGCAAAGCTATGCGATCGGCTGGCGGGTGAACCCGCAAAACACCACCCGTTTCGGCGAGGATGCACCCGTGCGCATCGTCCACCATGGCGGGGTCAGCCGCGGCGCGATGAGCTGGCTCATCCTCTACCCTGAGCTGGGCATGGCCGTGGCGCTGAACATCAATACCGAGACCGATGAATACGGTGATTTCTCCAGCGTCGAGCCGGAGATCACGCGCCTGTTCGCCGAGGCGGCAGGCCGGACGCCCTAAGGCGCCCGGCAGCCCGCTTAGACCATCAGGGCGAGCAGATTGCGCACGGCCATCACGATCAGGACGATGCTCGAAAGGCTGAACAGCACGAACCGCACGGGCACGAAGTTCACCGTCGCCTGGAAGATGCTGTGCGCCACGCGCAGGATCACATAGGCCCAGGCCAGTCCGATATTGAGCGGGTCTGCAACGCCCACCAGATGGCTGTAGATCGCCAGGGCGTAGAACACGACCGGCTGTTCGTGCAGATGGTTGTAGTTGTCGGCCACCTGACGCACCGAGCGCGGCAGCACGTCGAGCTGGGATTTTTCCTTGAGTTCGGCGGGCTTGAGCCCGGCCTTCTGCATGGCAGGAATGCGCGTGGCGTACATCCACAGCCACATGATCAGCGTCCAGCACACCAGCATCAGGACTGGCGTCATCATGGATTGAAACATCGTCTACTCCCCTGTAGGGCCGCTCTGATGGCGGCTCGGGGAGCAGCTAAGCGCAAGCCGGACCTGCTGGAAAGCGTAAACTGGACGCTATTGCGCGGCGGCTTCGGCCGCTTCACGTTCGGCCCGCATCTTCGCGGCCTTGTCCTCGACCGCTTCGACGATGCGCTCGATCATGGTCTCGTTGGAGACCTTCTCGTCCGCCTGTCCGGCGAAGTAGAGCATGCCAGAACCCTTGCCGCCGCCGGTGAAGCCGAGATCGGTATAGGCCGCCTCACCCGGTCCATTGACCACGCACCCAATGATGGACAACGAGATCGGTTCGGAGATGTGCTCGAGCCGCTGTTCCAGCGTCTCAACCGTCTTGATGACGTCAAAGCCCTGACGCGCGCAGCTGGGACAGGCGATGATGTTCACGCCGCGCGTGCGCAAACCCAGCGATTTGAGGATGTCGTAGCCGACCTTGATCTCCTCGACCGGGTTGGCGGACAGGGAGACGCGGATGGTGTCCCCGATCCCGGCCCACAGAAGCGATCCCATGCCGATCGAGCTTTTCACCCCGCCCGTGCGCAGGCCGCCCGCCTCGGTGACGCCCAGATGCAGCGGCGCATCGGTGGCTTCGGCAAGCGCCTGATAGGCCGCCACGGTGAGGAAGACGTCGGACGCCTTCACAGAGATCTTGTATTCGCGGAAATCGAGGTCTTCGAGGATGCGCGCATGATTGAGCGCGCTTTCCACCATGGCTTCCGGACAAGGCTCGCCATACTTCTCCAGAAGCTCGCGCTCCAGAGAACCCGCATTGACACCGATCCGGATCGAGCAGCCATGATCGCGGGCGGCGGAGACGACTTCCTTCACCCGATCCATGGACCCGATATTGCCCGGATTGATCCGCAGGCAGGCCGCGCCCGCCTCGGCGGCCTCAATGCCGCGCTTGTAGTGAAAATGGATGTCGGCGACGAGCGGAACCTTTGCGGCCTTCGCGATCGTCCGGAAGGCGGCGGTGGAATCCGTGTCCGGGCAGGAGACGCGCACAATGTCCGCGCCCGCGTCTTCCAGCTGACGGATCTGGTTGATCGTGGCGTTGGCGTCCGAGGTGGGCGTGTTGGTCATGGACTGCACCGAAATCGGCGCATCGCCACCCACCGCCACATTGCCCACATGGATCTGACGGCTCTTGCGACGGTCAATCATCCGCCAGGGCCGCACCTTGGTGTGGTCTTCAACCGCCATGTCGCCGCCTCGCTTGGCAGAGGGTTTCAGTCTCACTGGGATATAAGCATTCAAGCGGGGTCACGCGAGCCCCGTTCCTGCCGCCGCCTCACACAAGTGCAGTGTTAGCCTGCTTCCGTTTCCCGAAGCGCGGTCAGCACGAACTCGGCGGCCGAGACATTGTCGACTGCCTGACCCGGCTCGCCCAGCGGGCCGAGCGGACGTCCGGCGGCGCGCACCAGCACGGCGCCCGCATCATTCGTGGAAATCGTAAGGCCCGGCTCATCGGGCGCGCGATAGAGTTCGCCCGGTTCCAGCTCGCGCGCGGCGAGGATGCGGCCAGACGCGTCCCGCACTTCAATGTCGACCCGACCGCCCGCTTCCAGAACCAGCGTATTGCCGGCATTGGCGTCCGGCAGGCCCGACCAGATGGCGGCGCGGCTCGGCGCAGAGGCTTCCAGCTCGACGAGCGGGGCTTCGGCGCGCATGAGCGCATCCATCGGCGCCGCGGCGCCGGCGAAGGCTTCAGCCCGGGTGACGTAATTGCCATACCAGCCGGCCGCGACCACAACGCCGCCCAGAATGAGTACGGCGCCCACAAGTCCGCGCGGCAGCTTGATCTCGCGGCGTTCCTGCGGCGCGGTCGGTTCGCCCCGGCCGGCGTCGCAATCCACTTCCGCCTTGAACTGGCGCACACAGTCCGCGACGTCGAGCCCGAGGAAAGCGGCATAGGTGCGCAGATAGCCCACAGCATAGGCCTTGGACGGCAGACCGCGCGGGTCCATCGTCTCCAGGGCGTCGAGATAATCGCGCTTGATGCGGGTCCGGGCGGATGCGCTGTCGAGGGTCAGACCGGCATGGGTCCGGCTCAGGCGCAGGCGTTCGCCCAGGCTGACGCCTTCAAGCGCCGGCGCCGGCGCGCTGAACACCGCGTCAACAGGGACGTACCCTGTCTCGTCAGACATCGGTTCGTAATCGCGCATCTTCGCGTTCGCCATTTTCTGCGTCACAATGGACGCTCCCTCTAGTGTGGCGCCCCAGCCTCACACAAGGTTATTCAACCAAATGCTTTAGTTTTTATCAACAACTTCTCGCGGCAATCCGATTTCTTTTCCAGCGCGGAGCATGCGATCGCGCAAGGAAGCAGGTCCGATTGTCGCGCCCTGCAGAATTTCAGCGTCCAGCCAGGGCGTCAGAAGGCTGAGGTCACACCCCGCCAACGCCTGCTTGACCGGCCCGATCGATCCTGCCGCCATGGAGAGGCTGCGATACCCCAGCGCCGCCAACACGCACGCCTCCAGCGGACGCCCCGCCAGTTCGCCGCACACATTCACGGGCTTGCCAGAGGCGTCACACGCTTGCCTGACATCTTTAAGCAAGCGTAACGCAGGTGCGCTGATCGGGTCGTAACGGTCTGAGACTCGGGGATTTTGACGGTCCGCCGCGAAAAAATACTGCATCAGGTCATTGGCGCCGACCGAGACGAAGTCGGCCAGTTCCAGACAGGCTTCGGGCGCAAACGCCACAGCCGGTGTTTCCAGCATCAATCCGACGCGCAATTTCTCCGGCGCATCATGCCCGTGGCGTTGCGCGAGATCGAGCTCACGCTCAAGAACGTCACGCGCCGCCGCCAGCTCTTCGGCCACCGAAATCATCGGGAACAGGACATTGAGCGTCCGCCCGCCGGAGGCCCGGACCAGGGCGCGCAGCTGGTAGCGGGTCAGCGCAGGGCGGTCGAGTCCCATGCGCAAGGCCCGCCAGCCCAGAGCCGGATTGGGTTCACGCATGGATGGAATGAAGGGCGTGACCTTGTCACCGCCCAGGTCCAGCGTGCGGAAAACCACGGGCTTGTCGCCCGCGGCCTCATACACGGCCTTGTAGAGCTCGATCTGCGCGCTCAGGCGCGGCAGTGTGTCAGCCACCATGAACTGGAACTCGGTGCGGAACAGGCCCACGCCCGCAGCGCCGGTATCCTCAAGCCGGTTCATCTCCACCAGCAGACCCGCATTCATGCCCAGGCTGAGCTCCTGGCCATCTTTTGTCCTGGTGGGGGCGTCGCGCAAATGCGCGAAGGCCCGCTGGCGCTCCACCAGGGCGGCGATCCGCTCGTCATAAGCCGTTCGGACTTCCTCATTGGGGCGCACATGCAGCAGGCCGAACTCACCATCGAGAATGACGCTATCGCCTTCCTCCACACGATCAAGCGCGCCATCGAGCCGGCCCACCATGGGGATGCCCAGCGCCTTGGCCACGATGACGGCATGGCCCGTGACCGAGCCTTCCTCAACCGCGATGCCCGCCAGGCGTGAGCGATCAAACTCCAGCAGCTCCGCCGGACCGACCGAGCGCGCGACGATGACGGCGTTCTCGGGCAGACTGTCTTCCTCCGCCTCCTCGGTGCGCGCGAGATGGCGCAACAGGCGATTGGCCAGGTCTTCAAGATCGTGAAGGCGTTCCTGGAAGTGCGCATCCCGCGCCTTCATCAGGCGCGCCCGGTGTTCGTTGCGGACCCGTTCAACAGCGGCCTCGGCGGTCAGGCCGGCCCGGATCGCCTCGCCCAGCTGGTTCAGCCAGCCCCGGTCATGGGCGAACATGCGATAGGTCTCGAGCACTTCGCGCGAGGGCGTACCGATCGGCACGCGACCTGAATCCAGCAGCTGATCCACTGACCGGCGCAGGCGGGTGATCGCCTCGTTCAGGCGCGCCTCCTCAGCAGCGGCGTCATCGGCCACAAGGCGCGTCGACAGGACGTGAGGCTCGTGCTTGACCGCCACCCCGCGCACCACGCCCGCGGACAGGGCCAGCCCCTGAAAGCGTTCAGGCTTGGACAGGCGCACTTCAAGCTCGGCGAAGCCTTCGGCCTGCACCAGCTCGCCCGAGGTGACGATCTCGGCCAGCAGCATGGCGACGGTCTGAAGCGTCTCGATCTCTTCTTCGGTGGTCGGACGCACGGCGCCGGTCTGGGCGGTCAGAACGCCCACCAGACGACCGCCGCGCAGGATCGGCACGCCGACAAAGCTCTTGAACGGCTCTTCGCCGGTTTCAGGCTTGTAGGAGAAGCTGGGGTGGGACGGCGCGTCCTCCACGGCGAAGGGGCGCGCCCGGCGCGCCACCTCGCCCACAAGGCCCTCGCCGGCATGGAGCCGCACCCGGTGCACCGCCGAGGCGTCCAGACCATGGGTGGCGGACAGCTCCAAGGCGCCCGAGGGGCGCACCAGATAGATCGAGCACACATCCGCACCCGTCTCTTCCGCGATGATATCCGTCAGCCGGTCGAGGCGCTTTTGCGCATCTTCCTGGGCCGCCATCAGGTCACGGATACGGCTGAGCAGGCGGCGCGGGCCGCGCGCGGTGGACAGGCTTTTGGGCGTCATGGCGTTCTGTCAGGCATCCTGTCTGGGGCCGTCACAAACGGGGGCGCACCCGGTCGAGTCTGGCATTCTGGCGATAGAGGCCTTGTTAAAGGGGGGTTCGTCAAGCCTTGGACGGCGCCGAACCCAACCTGTAGGCGGCGTGAAGCGCACGCACAGCGTGTTCAAGATAGTCCGCGTCCACCAGGGCCGAGATCTTGATCTCGCTGGTCGCGGTCATGCGCACCGCGATCCCTTCCCGCGCCAGAACGCCATAAAGGGTGCGAGCGACATCCGCCCGCCCCCGCAGACCGGTCCCGACAACAGACACCTTCGCCAGTCCGGTCTCAGAGCGAACGTCTAGACCGTTCGGACGCGCCGCAGCTTCGGCCGCGGCCAGGGCGCGCGGCAAGTCCCGCCCCGCCACCGAGCACTCCACCACGGAGCCGCCCGAGCGCGCGCGGGCCTGGACGATCATGTCCACATCCACATCAGCCTCGCCCAGCGCCGCAAACAACAGTTCGGCGGCGAGCGGCCCTTCTCCGCCATGAATGGACAGGCGCGCCTGATCGCGCACATAGGCGACGCCGGAGACAATCCGTTTCTCTGCGATCTCCGCCTCGGGCGTCACTTCGGTCCCGGCGCTTTGCCCGGCGGGCAGGAAACTCGATTTCACGCGGAGGGTGACGCCCTTGGCCTTCGCGTATTCCACAGACCGGGTCTGCAGCACCTTTGCGCCCATGGCCGCCAGCTCCAGCATGGCGTCATGACTGATGCGCTCGACCCGCACGGCCTCGGGCGCAATACGCGGATCAGTGGTGAAGACACCGTCCACATCCGTGTAGATATCGCATTCCGCGCCCACAGCCGCCGCAACCGCCGCCGCGCTCAGATCAGTGCCGCCGCGCCCCAGCGTGGCGAGCCGTCCTTCGGCGTTCAAGCCCTGATAGCCCGCCACCACCGGAATCACGCCGGCGCTCAACATCGCGTCGAGCTGTTCGCCATGAATGTCGGTGATCTTGGCGCCGCCGGGCGGGCCTTCGACAAGGATGGGCAGGCTCCATCCCATCACGGCTTGGGACTGGAAGCCCTCGCGCTTGAGCGCCAGGGCCATCAGCGCCGCGCTCGCCTGTTCACCCGCCGCGAGGACCGTATCGGTTTCAGTTTCGCCCAGCCCCCCACCCAGCGCTTCGGCTGCGCCCAGCAGGCGATCCGTCTCGCCCGCCATCGCCGAGACCACCACGGCGACCTGTTTGCCGGCGCGGGCTTCGGCCGCGACGATGGAGGCGGAATGGGCGATGCGTTCGGGATTGGCCATGGAGGTGCCGCCGAATTTCAGCACGAGACGCGGAGCGGTCATCAACATCCTCCAAAGACAAAACAATCAGCAGGGCAAATGCGGCAAACGGCGCAACGGGGTCGATAATCGCGAGCGATGGGACCATATTGCGGCGCGATTGGTACAAAACCGGCGATATCAGCGCAAATGCGCAGAACCGTTCATGCGCCGGCATGTGTAAGGAGCCCGTCATGGCCCAGGCCGAAGCCCCGACTGCCTTGTCCACGCCGTCGATCGATCCCGAAGAGGTCGAGAAGTTCTCCCGTATCGCCGGGGAATGGTGGGATCCGAAGTCGAAATTCGCGCCCCTGCACAAGTTCAACCCCGCGCGACTGACCTATATCCGCGACATATTGAGCCGGCATTTCAAGACCGAAGGGGCAGAGCCGCTCAAGGGCCTGAAGGTGCTTGATATCGGCTGCGGCGGCGGTCTGGTCTCCGAACCCATCGCCCGCCTCGGCGCCTCCGTCACGGGCGTCGACGCCGCAGAAGCCAACATCAAGACCGCGCTCGTGCATGCCGAGGAGAACGGCCTTTCGATCGACTATCGTCACGGCACGGCCGAGCAATTGCTCGAAGACGGCGGGCCGGAGCAATTCGACGTCGTGCTCAATCTCGAAGTGGTCGAACATGTCGCCAACCCGGATCAGTTCCTGCGCGATTGCGCGCGCATGGTGAAGCCGGGCGGCATGATGATCGTCGGCTCGATCAACCGCACGCCGCGCGCCTTCGCCACCGCCATCTTCGGCGCCGAATACGTGCTGGGCTGGCTGCCGCGCGGCACCCACCGCTTCAGCAAACTCGTCAAACCCATGGAAGTCCGGGCCGCTCTCAAGGCAGAAGGTCTGACCGTCATGGAGCCCGTGGGCGTCAGCTATAACCCGCTCAAGGATGTGTTCTTCATCACGTCTGATTCCGGCGTCAACTATCTGATGGGATCGGTGAAGCCGGCGACGTCATAACCATGACGACCGAACCGCTGTCTCAGGCCATTCTCTTCGCCTTGCTCGCCGGGGCGACCATCCCTCTGGGGGCGGCGCTGGCGCTTTGGGACAAGGTCCATCCCAACTGGATGTCAGGCGAGCTGCGCCATGGCGTGATCGCCTTTGGCGGCGGGGTGCTGGTGGCGGCGGTCGCGCTGGTGCTGGTGCCTGAAGGCGTTGATCTGATGCCGGGCTGGATGGCGCTCGCGGCCTTTATTGCAGGTGGAATCTGTTTCTTCTTCATCGACCGCACGCTGGGTCGCAGCGGCAAGTCCATGGGTCAGCTCATGGCCATGCTGGTGGATTACCTGCCCGAAGCGATCGCGCTTGGGGCCATGCTGGCGACGGGAGCTGAAGCAGGGCTGCTGCTGGCATTGCTGATCGGCTTGCAGAACTTCCCAGAGGCCTTCAACGCCTTCCGGGAACGCGCCGCCAGCAGCTCTGAAAGCGCCATGAAGACCTATCTCCCCTTCGCGCTCATGCCGCTCCTGGGCCCGATCGCCGCGGCCCTGGGCGTGATGTTCTTCGCCCCCAATCAGATGGTTCTGGGGGCGCTGATGGTGTTCGCGGCAGGGGGCGTGCTGTTCCTGACCTTCCAGGACGTGGCGCCGGATGTGAAGCTGGAGAAAAGCTGGGCGCCGCCCCTGGGCGCCGTGCTTGGCTTCGCGCTCGGGCTCGCTGGCGACATCTTCCTCTAGGCTAATTCGCCTTCTTCGGCGGGGTCGGTGCAAAGGGCGCAGGCAGCGGCGCGCAGGGCACGCCCTCCTCGCTCAGCTTTTCACGCTCTTCAGCGGTTGTTTCGCCATAGATGAGGCGCTCAGGCGCATCACCCTTGTGAATGGCGCGGGCCTCGCGGGCGAAATCCTCGCCCACATAGTCGAAATTGGAGCGGATATGGGCCTGCACCTGACGCGCCAGGGTTTCAAAGTCCGGCGCGCTGTTGGCGGTCGCCTCCGTCTTGCGCGCAGTCCTGACCGACGGCGCCATCAACTGCTTTGAAACCTCAGTGGAGCCGCAATGCGGGCACTCCACCAGACCGCGGTCCTTCTGGACGTCATAATCGTCTGAATTGCGGAACCAGGCCTCAAACTCATGCCCGTCCGCGCAAGCCAGCGCGTAGCGGATCATGGACCCGTGAACTCCCGATCATTGCTCAGCGACGGAATACGAGAGCGCGCCGCCTCGACTTCATCAAGGTCGATCTCGGCATGGAGCACGCCCGGCTCGTCATGATCAAAGGCCGCGACGATCTCGCCCCAGGGACCGATGACCATCGACCGCCCCCAGGTCTTGCGGCCATCCTCATGCTTGCCGCCCTGGGCGGGGGCGAGGATGAAGCTGCCGGTCTCGATGGCGCGGGCCCGCAGCAGGGTTTCCCAATGGGCCCGCCCGGTCGGACGGGTAAAGGCGCTCGGAACAGAAATCATCTGCGCGCCCGCCTTGGCCAGACGGCGATAGAGCGCGGCGAAGCGCACATCGTAGCAGATGGTCAGACCCAGCCGGCCGCCCGCCGCCTCGGTCAGGACGGCGCGGTCGCCCGGGGCGTAATTGGTGGATTCCGAATAGGTCTCGCCTCCGCCCAGCGCCACATCGAACATGTGGATCTTGTCATAGGTCGCCTTGAGCGCCCCGTCCGGGCCAAACAGGTGCGAACGATTGACCGCGCGTTCGCGTCCATCAGAAGACGCGCCGCCCTTGAGCGCCATGGAGCCAATCAGAAGATCAATGCCGAGGGAGTCCGCGAGATCGGCGAAGCGCACAATCGCGGGCTCCACCTCGGGGGTGTGGATCTGCTGAAACAGCTGATCGGCGTCCTTCTGGACCAAAGTGGTGGTCTCAGGGGTCAGCACGAATTTTGCGCCTGCAGCCGCCGCTTCGCGGATCAGGGCTTCGGCGTCATCCAGATTGCGTTCCGGGTCGACGCCGGAACGCATCTGGATCAGGGCGAGTTTAACGGCGCTCATAGCGCTCCTTCATTCCGCAGCAGGTCATCAAGCTTGCCCGCATTCTCCATCGCCATCATCTCGTCGCAACCGCCCACATGGGTGTCGCCGATGAAGATCTGCGGGAAGGTGCGGGCTCCGTTGGCGCGATCCACCATTTCCTTTTTCTTCTTCACATCAAAGCCGGCGTCAATCTCGTCAAAGGAGACGCCCTTCTTTTTCAGAAGCGAGACGGCGCGCACGCAGTACGGACACATCGGACGGGTATAGATCGTGACGGCGGCCATGAGGCCCTCCTTGTCTGTTCGTTCGGGGGGAGCGGCTCATCCGCATTCGCCCCTTATTTAAGCGGGTCGACGGGTTTCACAACGCACGCCAGCGTGATCGCGGTCACATCTTCGGCGCCGGCGCGTTTCAGAACCCTTGCGCAAGCCTGCAAGGTTGCGCCGGTCGTGTGCACGTCGTCCACAAGGACAAAACGCCGCCCCTGCAGGAAAGGTTTCGCCGCTTCACGCACCGTGAAGGCGCCCGCCACATTGCGTCGCCGCGCCTTGGCGCTGAGCCCGCCCTGACTCGGGGTCGGACGGCTTCGAGCCAGCACATGCGGCTCCACCGGCAGGCCAGAGCTGTGCGACAAGGCCCGCGCCAGCAGGAAAGACTGGTTGAAGCGCCGCTTGCGCAAACGGTGCGCATGAAGCGGGATGGGGATCAGCGCGTCCGCGCCCGCTCGCATCATCCAGCGGCCAAACACGGACACCCCGTCCGTGCGGCCAGCATGCTTGAGCATCAGCACCAGACGACGGCTTTTCTCGTCATAGACAAAGGCGGCGCGACTGATCCGGCAGGGCGGATTGTCTTGTCCAGCGCACGCCCCGCACACGGCGCCCTTCCCGATGGGATAGTCAAACGGCCGGCCGCACCTCGCACACCAGGGCGCATCCAGAAACCGGACCTCACGCCATGCCGCGGGCGACAGCTCGCCCGGCGCAGTGACCGGCTCGCCCGTCACCGGGCAGAGCGGGGGCCAGACCAGATCCGCACACACCCGCCACAGCGCCAGGGCTTTGCCTCTCAGCGTATTGGGTCCATATCTCGAGCATGAGCCCGGTGACGCTGATTTCATCCAAACCCGTCCCTCAACCCGAGGGCGGACCACCCGCCCTCTTTGACCGGCGGCTCCTTGTCCGTCGCCGGGATCGCGCCGCGCACGCGTTTCAAGACTACGACTTTTTGCATGCACGCGCTGCAGACGATCTTCTCGATCGCGTGGAAAGCGTAACGCGCGACTTCGACACCTGTCTGGTGCTGGGCGGCGGCGGCGCAATCGGACGCGCGCTCGCAGACCGTCCCGGCGCCCGCAGCAAGATCAATCACCTGATCGAGACCGACCTGTCGCCCAGGATGGCGCGGTTGAGCGATCAGACCGCCGTGTGTCTGGATGAGGAAGCCCTGCCCCTCGCGCCGCAGAGTGTGGATCTGGTGATCTCCTGCCTTAACCTTCACTGGACCAATGACATCGTCGGCGCCCTGATCCAGATCAATCATGCGCTCAAGCCTGACGGCTTCTTCGCCGGCGCGCTGCTGGGCGGGGCGACCCTGACCGAACTGCGCCAGAGCTTCCAGAAAGTCACCGATGAAGACCCCGCGCCCCGACGCGTCTCCCCCTTCGCCGATACGGTGGACATGGCGGGACTTTTGAGCCGCGCCGGCTTCACCCTGCCGGTGTCGGACGTGGACCGGGTGAAGGCGCGCTATGGCAATTCCTTCGTCCTGATGCGTGATCTGCGCGCCATGGGGGAAACCAATGCGCTGTACGACCGGCCGCGGACACCAGGCACCAAGAGCCTGTTCGTGAAGACCGCTCAGGCCTATGCCGAAGCCTTTGCGGAAGAGGATGGAAAAGTCCCCGCGACCTTCGAGATCATCCATTTCGCGGGATGGGCGCCGCACCCGGACCAGCCCAAGCCCAAACGCCCCGGCTCGGCGCAGGTCAGCCTGGCGGACGCGCTCGGCGTCGCCGAGCACAAGACCGGGGACAAGGCGGGCTAGCCGCCCGCGCCGCCAGAGGCCGTGCTGATCGTATTGCCGACCGTCTGCAAGAGCGCCCAGAGCTGATTGCCGAGCAGTGAGACGGCGGTGATCACCACCACGCCGAGAAGCCCCACCAGCAGACCGTACTCGATGGCGGTGGCGCCGCTTTCGTCAGCAATCAGCCGACGCGCGCACCGACCAGCCTGTCGCGCAATTCCGCCGCGAGCGGCTTGTCGGCCGGAGGCATCGGATACTCGCGGAACTGATCGGTCCGAACCCAGGCGATGGCCTGACCTTCGGTCGGGCGAATGAACCCGTCCCAGCGTCGACACACGAAAAGCGGCATCAGGAGATGTCCGCTCGTTTCGAGCTTTTCCGACGCAAAGGCGAAAGGCTGCAGACATTGCTCGCATGGCTCGATCCCCAGCTCCTCACGCAGTTCGCGCACCAGAGCCTGCTCAGGGCTTTCGCCCGGTTCCACCTTGCCGCCCGGAAACTCCCAGAGCCCGGCATGCTGTTTGCCTTCAGGGCGCCGGGCCAGCAGCACGCGACCATCCGGATCAACCAGCGCGCACGCCACCACAAGCAACAGGTTCGAACTCATATCAGTAAGCCAGTCTGGTTAAAGCGATGTGTGGAGACAGGGTATATGGGCCATTAAGGCCTAGGGCGCATCCTGTCCCGGCGCCTCTTCAGGCGTATCGATATCCTCTGGCGCGACCGCGCTGGGCTCGGTCGTGCGCAAGGCGCTTGGGGCGCGGCCCGCAACCCGGGTGACCGGATAGCGCTCGCGCAGCACTTCGAGAAGATCGTCAATACCTTGCAGGGTCAGGAAGCGGACGATGTTGGGACGCACCTCTTCAAGGCTCTCGCGCGGTTGAAGACGACGGTCCATGACCTGCAGGACATGCCAGCCATATTCGGTCTCGAAGGGGGCGCTGACCGCGCCCTCATCCGTCGCGAACGCCACCTGGGCGAAGCCCGGCAGAATCCCCGTGCGGGTGAAGTACCCAAGATCACCGCCGCTGAACCGGGTGGCGAGATCGCGGCTGACCTGTGCGGCCAATTGTCCGAAATCACTTCCCTCCGCCAGCAGCCGGGCGACCTCGTCGGCCTCCTCACGGGTCTCCACAAGGATATGTCGCGCCCGGATCTCCTCGGTGCGCGGCGCAAGCCGGCTCTGCTCTTCATAGACCAGCTCGACCGCCTCATCGGTCACCGCGGAGGCGATGGCGTTCTCAACCAGGATATTGCCCAGGATCCGCTCTTCGGCCGCCGCCAGGCGCAATCGGGCTTCCTCGTCGTCCTGGACATCGCGGGCAACCGCTTCCAGCGCCAGAAGCCTCTGGTCGATGAGGTCTGACAGGGTGTCGCGAAACACCTGATCGGAGGGCATGAGCGCCTGCGGGGTCTCAGTCAGCCCCAGCGAGACGGCTTCTCGACGCACATCGTCCACAGTGATGATCGTCTCGCCCACCCGGGCCGCAATCTGCGACTGATCGACATCACGCTGCGCGATGAAGCGCAGTCCGGCCTGGGAAGCGCTGGCGTTCCGAGGCTGTGATTCTTCAGCATCTTGCGGGCTGCAGCCCGCAGCGAACGCAGTCGTGATCACCGCAGCTGCTACAAGCAGACGGCGGGCTTGATTGACAGTCAATCAGGGCCTCCTTAAGTCACCAGTGACCTTCTACGACGTCAGAATTGCGCCCCGGCTCCGCCGAGCGCGTTCAGACCGTCTTTTATTCATTGTTCGCCCGTCAAGGCAGATACGTCATGCTCAACATCGCCCGCAAGCTTTTCGGCTCCTCCAACGACCGCGAGATCAAGCGCATGCGTCCCATCGTGGACCAGATCAATGCGCTGGAGCCAGACTTTGTCGAGCTTGATGACGCGGCGCTGGCGCAAAAGACCGTCGAATTCCGCGAACGCCATGAAAACGGCGAGAGCCTGGACAAGCTGCTGCCCGAAGCTTTCGCCGCCGTTCGCGAAGCCGCCAAGCGCGCGCTCGGCCAGCGCCATTACGACGTCCAGCTGATGGGCGGCATCGTGCTGCACCGGGGCAATATCGCCGAGATGCGCACCGGTGAAGGCAAGACGCTGGTCTCCACCCTCGCCGCCTATCTCAACGCGCTGCCGGGCAAGGGCGTTCACGTGGTGACGGTGAACGACTATCTCGCCCAGCGCGACTCCGAGTGGATGGGCCGGGTCTTCGCCAAGCTGGGCATGACCACCGGCGTGATCATCCATGGCATGAGCGATCCCGAGCGTCGCGCCGCCTATGGCTGCGATATCACCTACGGCACCAATAACGAGCTGGGCTTTGACTATCTGCGCGACAACATGAAGTACGCGCTCAACGACATGGTGCAGTTCGGCGGCCGCCCGCTGGAAAAGGCCGAGCATCACTACGCCATCGTCGATGAGGTGGACTCCATCCTGATCGACGAGGCCCGCACGCCGCTGATCATTTCCGGTCAGACCGAGGACCGCACCGACTTCTACAAGACCATCGACGCGATCATCCCGCTGCTCGACGAGGAAGACTATACGATTGACGAGAAGGCCCGCTCCTGCACCTTCACCGAGGAGGGCAACGAGCACATCGAGCAATTGCTGAAGGAACGCGACCTGCTCGATGCCGACGCCGACCTCTATGACATCGAGAACATTTCGGTGGTTCACCATGTGAACCAGGGCCTGAAAGCGCACAAGCTGTTCGTCCGCGACAAGGACTATATCGTGCGCGAAGACAAGGTGGTCCTGATCGACGAATTCACCGGCCGGATGATGCCGGGCCGCCGGCTTTCGGACGGCCTGCACCAGGCCATCGAGGCCAAGGAGACGGTCGACATCCAGCCCGAGAACCAGACGCTGGCGTCGATCACCTTCCAGAACTATTTCCGGCTGTACAAGAAGCTTGGCGGCATGACCGGCACCGCCGCGACCGAAGCCGACGAGTTCCACGACATCTACTCGCTCGGCGTGGTGGAAATCCCCACCAACCGCCCCGTGCAGCGGATCGACGAGGAAGACGAGCTCTACCGGACGGAGGGCGAGAAGTTCAACGCGATCCTCAAGGCCATCGAGGACGCCCACGCCAAGAACCAGCCGGTCCTTGTGGGCACGGTCTCGATCGAGAAATCCGAGCGTCTGTCGGACTTCCTGAAGAAGAAGAAGATTCCGCACCAGGTGCTGAATGCGCGCTATCACGAGCAGGAAGCCGGCATCATCGCCCAGGCGGGCGCGCCGGGCGCCGTGACCATCGCCACCAACATGGCCGGCCGCGGCACCGACATCCAGCTGGGCGGCAATGTGGACTACAATCTTCAGGAATGGGTCGAGGCCGAGAAAGCCGCCGGCCGCGACCCTGAGGACGCCGCGCTCAAGGCCAAGCGCGAACAGTTCGAGGCCGAAGTCGCCGACAAGAAGACACAGGCGCTGGAAGCGGGCGGTCTGTTCGTGATCGGCACCGAACGCCATGAAAGCCGCCGCATCGACAATCAGCTGCGCGGCCGCTCGGGCCGTCAGGGCGACCCGGGCCGTTCGGCCTTCTACCTCTCGGTGGAAGACGACCTGCTGCGCATCTTCGCGCCCGAACGCCTCGACGGCATCATGCGCACGCTGGGCCTGAAAGAGGGTGAGGCCATTCAGCACCCCTGGATGACCAAGGCGGTCGAGACCAGCCAGAAGAAGGTCGAGCAGCGCAACTACGACATTCGCAAGAACATCCTCAAATACGATGATGTGATGAATGATCAGCGCAAGGCGATCTTCGAGCAGCGCATCGAATTCATGACCGCCAAGGACGTCTCCGACGTCATCTCGGACATGCGCGAAACCACGGTCGAAGATCTGGTCACCCAACACATCCCGGCGCGCGCCTATGCCGACCAGTGGAATGTCGAGGGCCTGGACGAGGACGTTCGCAAGTATTTCAGCCTCGAACTTCCCATCAAGGACTGGGCCGCAGAGGAAGGCATCGCGGACGAGGAAATGCGCGAGCGCCTGATGAAGGTGGTCGACGAGACCTATGCCGAGAAGGCCGCCAATATCGGCCCGGACCTGATGCGCCGGATCGAGAAACAGATCCTGCTGCAGACCATCGACCAGAACTGGCGTGATCACCTGCAGAATCTCGACGCCCTGCGCTCTGCTGTCGGCCTGCGCGGATACGCCCAGCGCGACCCGCTCAACGAGTTCAAGACCGAGGCCTTCGCCCTGTTCGAGCACCTGCTTGATCAGCTGCGGTACGAGACGACACGCGTCCTGTTCGCCCTGCGCATGTCCCAGAGCGCCCCGGCTCCCGAAGCGCCGCAAGCGCCCAAGAACATCCAGGCCCAGCATATCGACCCGCAAACCGGTCGGAACGAGATGGCGGATGGCGATTCCCGTCCGCCGCAGACCACGCCCTCGCCGTCCGCGACCCGCGTGGCCGCTCAGGATGTGGATCCCAACGATCCGGGCACCTGGGGGCGCGTGCCGCGCAATTCCGCCTGCCCGTGCGGGTCGGGCAAGAAGTTCAAGCATTGTCACGGGGCGATTGGTCAGGCCTGATCGTCCTGACGCCCCCAGAGAGGCTTCATGCCCGAAACCACCCTGACACGTCTTGAGCCGGATCAGTTTGACGCTGTGAATGCGATGATCCTGCGCTCCAAGGCGTTCTGGGGCTATGATGCGGACATGATGGCCAAGATGGAGACGGTGCTGCGTCTCGACCCTGCAGCCGCTGCGGAAGGCCGCGCCATCGCCGCCTGGCAGACAGGCGCCCCGATGGGACTGGCGCAGATCAGCGCGCCTTATGAGGCCGAGGGCGGCTTCGCCGTCATGCTGGACCTTCTGTTCATTGCGCCAGAGGCAATAGGGTCGGGTCTGGGCAAACAGCTCTATGACTGGGCGCTCGATCAGGCCCGCATGGCGGATGCAGTCAGCCTGCATATCCTGTCAGACCCCAATGCCCGCGGCTTCTACACCGCCATGGGCGCGAGCTTTGTCGAGGATCGCCCCTCCAAACTCATTCCGGACCGGGTATTGCCCTGGCTGGAGCATCGCCTCACCTGAGGCGATAAATCATCGATTGCACGGAATTCACCTCTGAGTCATGGTTTCTGACCGGATCAAGGAGGCGAAGATGAAGCGGCTGATCGTGTGTTGTGACGGCACCTGGCAAACCATCAGCCAGAAAGTGCCGACGAATGTGGCCAAGCTGGCCTTTTCTCTTGATGGCTGCGACACGAACGCCCCTGACGGCCCCGTCGAGCAGATCGTCTATTACGACTCCGGCGTCGGGACGCCCTTCACCCAGAACAATTCAAGCTGGTTCAACCGTCTGGTCTCTTCCCTGAAAAAGAAGCGTCAGGGCGCCTTTGGCGGCGGACTGGAAGAGAAAATCTATGACGCCTACCGCTTCCTGTCGCTGAACTATCGCGAGGGCGACCAGATCTGGCTGTTCGGCTTTTCCCGCGGCGCCTACACCGTGCGGTCACTGGCGGGCCTGATCTACAATTCAGGACTCCTGCACCGGCGCAATCTGGGCAAGCTGCCCGACGCCTATGCGCTCTACCGCTCGAAGGATCTCAAGCCCTCCTCCTGGACGTGCCAGGAGTTTCGCGAGCGCAACGGCTACGAGCCGGACATCCATTTTCTGGGGTGCTGGGACACGGTCGGCGCCCTGGGCATTCCCGACCTGTCCGAGGATCACGACCTCAATGAGCGTCTGAATGAAGAGTATCGATTCCACGACGCTCAGCTGAACCGCAAGGTGCTGCATGCGCGCCATGCCTGCGCGCTGGACGAGAGCCGCAAGGCCTTCCCCCTGACCCCGATGGAGGCGTCCAGGGACGCGAAAAACGACGAGGACCCGCTCAAGCAGATCTGGTTCATCGGCCCCCATGGCGGCGTGGGCGGCGGGGAATCCGCCAACACCCCCTTCTCCGACATTGCCCTGAAATGGATGGCGGATGAGGCGCGCGAGAAAGGTCTCGCCATCGAGTATGCCGTTCTTGATTCCCGGTTGGAGCCCGATCCGCTGGCTGAGCTGAAGCCGCCCAAGGGGCTGCTCTCGGCCCTCGGCGACCGGGTGCGACAGGCCCCGGAGCCGTCAGCGGAGACGCTGGCGCTCTTTCACCCCAGCGTCTGGGTGCGATTCGATCATGGGGACCTGAACTACAGGCCCGAATCCATGCAGGGATGGGCCGATGCGGACCGGAGCGGATGGGGCCGAGCGTAAGCTCAGCCTTCCAGCAATGACCGACCGATATTGAGGAAGCGATCGCGGCGGCGCTGTTTCAGCTCGGCCGGGCTCAGCCCGTCCATGCTCGACAGGGCGGTTTCAATCGCCTCGCCCACCTTGCGGATCGTGCCCGCGCGGTCGCGATGGGCGCCGCCCACCGGCTCTTCAATGATGTTGTCGATGATCTTGAGCTCGATCAGGTCCTGAGCGCTGACCTTCATGGCGAGCGCCGCATCCTTGGCCCGAGCGCCATCGCGCCACAGGATGGAGGCGCAGCCCTCCGGCGAGATCACCGAATAGATCGAGTGCTCGAGCATCATGACGGTGTTGGCCGAGGCGAGCGCCACGGCGCCGCCCGAGCCGCCCTCACCGGTGATCACGCTCACGAGCGGCGTGCCCAGCGTCAGGCAGCGTTCGGTGGAGCGGGCGATGGCTTCCGCCTGGCCGCGCTCTTCCGCGCCAATGCCCGGATAGGCGCCGGCGGTGTCCACCAGAGTGACGACCGGCAGGTCAAAGCGCTCGGCCAGATCCATCAGGCGCATGGCCTTGCGATAGCCCTCGGGGCGCGCCATGCCGAAATTGTGCTTGAGACGTGACTGGGTGTCATGGCCCTTCTCATGGCCCATCAGCACCACAGGGCGCCCGTTCAGACGTCCCAGACCGCCCACGATCGCATGATCCTCGCCGAAGCGGCGGTCACCCGCCAGCTCTTCGAAATCGGTCATCAGGCCCGCGATATAGTCACGCAGATGCGGCCGCTCGGGATGGCGCGCCACCATGGTCTTGCGCCAGGCATCGAGCTTGGAATAGAGCGATTTGAGCTGATCCGACGATTTCTGCCGCAGCTTGGCGATCTCTTCCGCCGCATCGGGAGCGTCCTCACCATTCCGGGACAGGACGCTTTCAAGTTCTTCAATCTTGGCGTCAAGCTCGGCGATGGGCCGTTCGAAATCGAGATAAGTGCGCGTGGTATCAGACATGGAAGGTCCTGGTGGATGGGCCCCTGTTGGAGGCCGCAAACTAAAGGGCGCTCAAGCGCGACGCAATCTATGCACTGTTATGAGCAAATGCCGGGCCGGTTTCACCCTTAATCGTCTGTCCCAGACTGCGCCAGCGGGTGAGCATCATGCACCAGCGCCTTCAGACGCGCTTCCAGCACATGGGTGTAGATCTCGGTCGTGGACACGTCTGCATGGCCCAGAAGGCTCTGCACACTCCGCAAGTCGGCGCCATTGGCCAAGAGGTGAGTCGCAAAGGCATGGCGCATGACGTGCGGGCTGACCTGTTGCGGATCCAGGCCGGCGGCGAGGCTCAACGCCTTGAGCAGCTGTGCGAAGCGCTCCCGGGTCAGATGTCCGTCCCGGGCCGTGCGCGACGGGAAGAGATAGCGCGACGCCACAGCGTGCGTGACGGCGGCGCGGGAGGGCAGATGGTCCGCTCTCACCGCCTTGTACGCCTCCACCGCCCGGATGGCGCTGTCGGTCAGGGGCACAAGGCGTTCCTTGCCGCCCTTTCCGGTCACGACAAGGCAGCGCTCAGACCGCGCAAACGCGGCAAGCGGCAAGGTGACCAGCTCGCTGACGCGCAAACCGCTTGCATAGAGCAACTCCAACAACGCGCGGAGCCTGAACCCGTCCGCGCCCTCAATCCTGTCGGCGGCGTCAAACAGGGTTTCCACCTGACCTTCGGAGAGAACCTTGGGCAGCGGGCGCGGCTTTTTCGGCCCGGACAGGGTTTTCGCCGGGTCATCGGCCCTCAAACCCTCCTTGAGCAGGAAGCGATAATAGCGCTTGAGCGCCGACAAGCGGCGGGCCGCCGTGGCGGGCGACAATCCATCCGAGGCGAGGTCCGAGAGAAACCGCTCCACATCCGCCGTCTGTGCGCTTTCAAGACCGGTCCCGTGCGCCCCCAGACGCTGCGCCGCATCCTCGAGATCACGGCGGTAGGCATCGAGCGTATTGCGGGCGGCGCCGCGCTCGGCCGCCATCATGTCCAGGAACAGATCGATCGAGCGTGCGCTCACGCGGCGTCCTCGATCACCCGCGCCAGAAGGTATTGCAGCGCCTGACGCCTCAGACCCGCATGATCGAGCGCCAGCATGGTGGCGGCGCAAGTCTCCGCGTCATCCGTGTGCCGGTCGAGCAGGGAGGCGGCGTGAAGCTGCGTCTCCCCTTGCGCGCCCGCCCCGGCTGCGAGGATCAGAGGGCCAAAGGCCGGAGGGGTCACCCCGCTTTGCCGGGTGAGCCCGGACAGGGCCTGTTGCAGTTCGCCCTGATCATCGGCGCCCAGCGACACAAGGCCCGCCGCCTGACACAGACGCTCGGGCGTCGCGGTCTCGAGTCGCGCCGCCAGCAGCGCCATGAAGGCGTCATCGCGCACCTGGTCAAGCGCAATGGCGCGCGCGAAGTCGAGCGCCACAAGCACGCCCGGCGCAGGCGGTTGCCATTCTGGTTCGGCGTCCTCGTCCACGCTGGCCGGCTTGACCGCTTCGCCGTCCAGCGAGGGCAGCGATCCCAGATCCGTCGCAGGTTCCGTCAGCAGATCCTCGGCGGGCGGCGGCGCGGGCGGCCCCTCCATCAGGGCCTCGCGCCAGCGCTCTGCAGCGTTCAGATCATCCGCCGCCAAAGCCGCCAGCACGAAATGCACGCCATGCGCCAGAGTGTTCACGGTAATCGGCAGGCTGGCCACTTCCGGTCCGAAGGTGATCGCCGCTTCCATGAACAATCCCTGCTGGGCGGCGTCGGACAGTCGGATCGCGAGCGCTTCCGCTGCAATCTCCCGATCCAGATCCTGACCGATCAGCGCGCCCAGGGCCGTGGCGCGCTCCGCGCCCTCAAGGGTCACGGCCGTTTCCAATGCTTCGGGCAGGGTTTCCGGCAGGGCGATCGCGGGCCCCGTACGCTCGGCCGCCAGATGCAGCCATCCAGGCGCATCCTCGTGCGGGGTCAGTCGCACGCCCGGCGCCAGGGCTTCAAGCAAGGTCAGCTGCAAGGCCGTCCGGGGCCGGAAATCTTCCGGCGCAGGACGATCCAGCACCAGCGCATCAAACAGGGTGTCGAAATTCGGGCTCTCGGCCTGGGCGCGCGCCAGCTCGGCGGTCAGCTCGGCGGCCGGAATGGCGCCATCCAGCGCCAGACAGCTGGCCCGCAGGCGCAGCCAGTAGGCCGCATCCCGACCTCCAAGCAGCGCATCCGCCGCCCGGCAGGCTTCCTGGGTCCGCCCCATGGCCAGGGCGGTTTCGGCGAAGACCCGCGAAAGCGCGTCTGATTCGTTCACCCGCGGCGTGCGCGACAGCAGCTCATAGACGAGTTGGGCGCGGCTTGCGGCAAGCGCCCGATCAGCGCGCTTGGCGGCCAGACGGAAATCATCGCGTCCGCCTTGGGGCGGCTCGCCTGATGACCGCAGGGCATTGAGCGCCAGGCGGGCGGCCGCAGGGCTGGTCCATCCCGGGCTGGCCCGGTCCGGCAAGACAGACAGCGCGCCATCCAGGGCGCCGGCATGACCTGTGCTCCAGACCGTTTCGGGCAGAACGGGGCTCACCCCCACCTCGAACGGATCAACAGCGCCCAGCTCAGCCACTTCAATCTGGCGCGGCGCAGTCTGGGACTGGCCGAAAGCGGTTCCGGTCGCCAGAACGCTGGCCGCCAGAAGGGCGGCCCTAATCGAGCAGCGCATCAGTCACCTCGACACGCACTTCTTCAGGTGCGGGTGCATTGGCGTCCGCCATGCCCAGAAGAGCGATGAAGCCGCCAATGATGATCACCAGCCCAACGCCCAAACCGATCAGAATGGATTTCATGATGGTCCCTTTTCCGTCTCGCTTGCCCCTGAACCTACACTAAAGCAGCCGATTGCGGCGTTTTCCAGACGTCAGCAGCGATTGCTCGCCAATGCAGCATTGGCGTATAGCCTTACAGTGTGATGACAAATTCTGACAATGCGCCTGTACTGAACCGGCATGTGACGCTGGTTGGCCTTATGGGCGTTGGCAAAACCACCATTGGCCGCCGCCTCGCCCGGCGCCTGAACGCCGACTTTGCAGACGCCGACGAAGAGGTCGAGCGCGCGGCCGGTCGCAGTGTGAGCGAAATCTTCGCCGATTTTGGCGAAGCGGCATTCCGCGATGGCGAGCGCAAGGTAATCGCCCGGCTTCTGGAAGAACCCGCCCCCATGATCATCGGGCTGGGCGGCGGCGCCTTCATCAATGAAGAGACCCGCGCGCTCATCAAGGCGCAGGCGATCTCGGTCTGGCTGAAAGCCGATCTGGAAGTGCTGGTGGAGCGGGTCAGCCGCAAGCCCGGAGCCCGTCCACTTCTGGCCCAAGGCGCCCCCGCCGAGATCATGGCGCGTCTTGAAAGCGAACGCTCGCCCATCTACGCCCAGGCCGACATTGTTGTGGACACCTCTGTGGGCAGCCATGAACAATCCGCCGACCAGGTGCTGGACGCCCTGGCGCAGTATCAGGACTCGTATGCCAGATGAGCGTCTTACGCGTGATCGCGGTCGAAGCCGCATCCCGAAGCTATGAAGTTGTGATCGGCCGGAACGCTTTGTCGAGCCGGGCGGACCGCCTTGCCATACGCGCCCCCCGCGGCCGCGCCGTCATCGTGGCGGACGCTGCCGCCCTGAGCCAGCATGAGACGCGGCTGAGGCAAGCGTTCGACGCTGCCGGCGTGAAGATCGAGCTGATAGCGATCGAGGGCGGGGAAGGCGCGAAAAGCTGGTCGAGCCTTGAGACGCTTTGCGACCGCCTGCTGGCGCTCAATGTCGAGCGCTCGGAACCCGTCATCGCCTTTGGCGGCGGCACGATCGGCGATCTGACGGGTTTTGCGTCTGCGATCCTCAAGCGCGGCACGCGCTTCATCCAGATCCCCACCACCCTGCTGGCGCAAGTCGACAGCTCGGTGGGCGGCAAGACCGGCATCAATACAAGCCATGGCAAGAACCTGATCGGCGCGTTTCACCAGCCGGACCTGGTGATCGCCGACACCGCCTTTCTCGACACCCTGCCCAAGCGTGAAGTGCTGGCCGGCTATGCTGAAATCGTCAAAGCCGGATTGATTCAGGACCCGGAGCTGTTTGAACGCCTCGAGGCGCAGGGCGTTGACGCGGTCACCGGCGACAGTCTGGTTCAGGCCATCGCGGACGCAGTGGCGTTCAAGGCGCGCATCGTTGCTGAGGACGAGCGCGAAAGCGGCGTGCGGGCCCTGCTCAATCTGGGTCACACCTTCGGTCATGCGTTCGAGGCGGAAGCCGAGAAAGGCGCGCTGATCCACGGCGAGGCGGTGGCTTGCGGCCTCGCCCTCGCATTCCGCTATTCCGTGCGTCTGGGCGTGTGCCGGTCGGAGGATGCGGCGCGCGTGGAAGCGCATCTGCAAGCGGTCGGCCTTCCTGCCCGCATTTCCGATCTGCCCGGCGGCCCCTATGATGCGGATCGCTTGCTGTCGCGCATGGGCGATGACAAGAAGAATTCCGGCGGCGCGATCACCCTGATCCTTGCGCGTGGGATCGGCGACGCCTTTATCACCCGCGAGACAGATCGGACGGATCTGGCGGCGTTTTTGTCCAGTGAGGTTGAGGACTGATGACTTTTGAACCGTGGATGGCGTGGACCGGACTGGGCATTCTGTGCCTTCTGGCCTTTTCCGGGTTCTTTTCAGGCTCGGAGACCGCTCTGACCGCCACCTCCAAGGCGCGGATGCTGACCCTTGAGAAGGAAAAAGATCATCGCGCCCGCCGGGTGAACCGTCTGATCGATGATCGCGAGAGCCTGATTGGCGCGATCCTCTTGGGCAACAACCTCGTCAACATCCTGTCCGCCTCCCTGGCGTCGGCGGTGTTCCTCGCCATGTTCGGCGAGGCGGGCGTGCCCATCGCCACGCTGGTGATGACGCTCCTGGTGCTGATCTTCGCCGAAGTGCTGCCCAAGACCTACGCCCTGTCCAATCCGGATCGCATGGCGTTGGCGGTCTCACTGCCCATCCGCATCTTCGTGCTGGTGTTCGCGCCCGTCGTCGCCGCCGTGCAATGGCTGGTGCGGGTGACGCTGCGCATTCTGGGCCTGTCGGTCGAGGGACCGGTGCTGTCAGCTCATGACGAGATCCGCGGCCAGATCGACCTGCACCACCAGGAAGGCGGCGTGGTGAAGACCGACCGCGACATGCTGGGCGGCGTGCTCGACCTGCGCGAGCTGACGGTGGATGACGTGATGGTCCACCGCAAGAGCCTGATCATGTTCGACATCGACCAGCCGGTGGAGCAACTGGTCGCCGATGCGCTGAGCTGTCCGCATACCCGCCTGCCGCTCTATCGCGGGGACACCGAGAACATTGTCGGCATCCTGCATGTGCGCGATCTGGCGCGCGAGCTGCACAATGCCGGCGGGGACGCCAGCAAGCTCGATATCGGGGCGATCAAGCGCGAGCCCTGGTTCATTCCCGAAACCACAGAACTGCTCGAACAGCTCACCGCCTTCCGCCAAAAGCGCGAACACTTCGCCCTCGTGGTGGACGAGTATGGCGCGCTGATGGGCGTTGTGACGCTTGAGGACATCATCGAGGAGATCGTCGGCGAGATCGAGGACGAGCACGATGTCACCGTCGAGGGCGTTACGCCCCTGCCCGACGGCTTCATCCTGGTGGATGGCGGCGCGCCCGTGCGTGATGTGAACCGCGCGCTCGACTGGGAACTGCCCGATGATGAGGCGGTGACGATTGCGGGGCTCGTGATCCACGAAGCCCAGACCATACCCGAGGCGGGTCAGATCTTCCGCTTCCATGGCGTGCAGTTCGAGATTCTCGAACGTCGCCGAAACCAGATCACCCGTATGCGGCTCAAGAAGGAGCCCGAGGCGGAAGACTCAAACGACTGATCAGACGGTTTCGCCGGGCGCTTTCGCCTTGATGGCGAGGGCGTGCACTTGCGCCTTCAGCAGATCGCCCAGCGCCTGATTGACCAGGCGGTGGCGCTGAACCCGGGCCTGGCCCTCAAAGGCGGACGAGACGATCTCGACGGTGAAATGGCTTTCGCCCGCCTTGGCCTGCTCGGAATGACCGGCGTGAAGCGCGCTGTCATCTGTGATCACAAGGCTCTGGGGCGACAAGGCTGCGGTCAGGCGATCCTCGATCTGCTGCTTTACGCTCGACATTGTCATCCTCTGTTTATTGTTCCTAAGCCCGGTGCGCCCCATACTTAGGCGCATGGATGGCGCTTACAAATATCGACCGCGGTTTAAAGACATCCGCATCAAGCCGCCCAAGAACGAGGCGCGGCAAGAGGATAAGGTGTGCGAGCATCCCCAGTGCCGCTCCAAGGCCACCGCCCGCGCCCCCAAAAGCCCCGCCAACCGCACCGAGTTCTACTGGTTCTGTCAGTCCCATGCCGCCCAGTACAACAAGGACTGGAACTTCTTTGAAGGCATGAGCGAGGACGCGGCCAAGGCCCACGCCGCCGCTGACTTCTACGGCCACCGCCCCACCTGGAGCTTCGGCGCCGGATCGAGTGCCCGTCGCGCCGCACAGCGCGCCAGCCAGAGCTTTGAAGAAGGCTTTGTCGACCCGTTCGACCTCTTTGGCGACCGCCCGCCCCCCGGCCAGGAACGCGCCCAGCGCGAGTATGAAGACCCCAATGCTGGCATGGGCCGCTTGCAGAAACGCGCCCTCGACACGCTCAATCTTGATCCCAAGGCCGACAAGGCCATGGTGCGCCGTCGCTATGCCGAGCTGGTCCGGCAATACCACCCGGACTCCAATGGCGGCGACCGGTCCATGGAAGAGCTGCTGCAGAAAGTGGTCGAGGCCTATCAGATCCTCAAAAGCTGCGGCATGGGTTAGCCTGTCCAAAGTTTAATGCCTCAGACAGAATCCAGAAAGATGACCCCGGTCACCTTCCCTCCTCCATACTGGGGAGGACCACATGTTTCTATCATCACTGGCGCTGTCGCTGGCCTTATCAAGCTGCCCTGCAAACGCCCACTGCCTTGAAGACGATAATCTTCTAGCCGTTTCCACGAGCGCGGAGCGCGCCGAATTGATCCTGTCCGCCATGCAGGACGCGGAAACGCGGTTTGCTGACGTCTTCAATCGCATGCCGGGCCTGACCGCCGTTGTTGAGGACAGTTCCGAGTTTCCAGGCTTCACCGGTGAGCTGGATGAGGCCGGCTATGTCGTCAAACCCTGGGTCTCCCCTCAAGCCATGCGCGCCCAGCTGGAAGCCCAGGTGCGCCCGGCGGTCGAGGCCCAGATGGCGGGCTCTCCGCAAGCGGTGATCGACGCCACGATCGAGGCGGCCCTCTCAGGGCGGGTCGAGAACAACAACAAGGTCCGCCACGCCGATGCGATCATTGCCCACGAGCTGGGGCATATGTGGGTGAAGGATCTTTATGACTGGCCGCAAGTCGATACGGGCGACGCCCGCGCCTATGGCGCAGCCGCCGCGCCGGACTGGTTTGATGAAACCGCCGCCGTGCTGATGGAAAGCGACGCTCTGACACAGAGCCGGCGCGAAGCCCTGTGCGAAACCGCCTCGGATGATCTGCCGGACCAGTTCGAGCGCTATTTCAGCATGGAGCACCCGCTGTTGCAGCTGGCCTCTCTGGCGGCCGATCGCGCGGCGGCGGCCGCAGCCGCGTCCGGCGACACCTCGAACGGTCCGCGCATCATGGTAATGTCTGGAGAAACGCTGACGGCCCAGGGCGCCGACATGATCGGGGCCGAGCAGTTCTACAGCCTGACCCGGGCGCTGATTGACTATCTGACCGCCGAGACCGGCTCCGAGGCCGTCTTCAATGACATGGCTGAAGCCTTATCGTCCGGGCAGTCCTTTGACGGCTGGCTGTCGTCGAACGAGGCGGATCTTCCCGAAAGCCGCGACGCCCTGATTGGAGCGCTGTCCGATCAGGTGGTGCGGACCTGCGAGGCCTGATCACGCAGACGCGACATTGTGTGCTGAGCTGGAGTGGCGACAGGGCTTGGACGGGCTATGTCTGAGGCTTATGGTTTGTCCCGACCCTGTCGCGCTGCAGCAAAGAGCCTTTCCGCGTATGACCGACGATACCCTGATCAGCCTCACCCCCGACGCCAAAGCCGATTGCCAGACCCTGTTCGGATTTGACCCGGGGTTCGAGGTCGCCGCCTTTTCCCAGCGCGACGCCCATGTGCCGGACATCGACCCGACCTATGTGTTTGATCCGGCCACCACACGCGCCATTCTGGCGGGCTTCGCCTTCAACCGGCGCGTCATGGTCCAGGGCTATCACGGCACGGGCAAGTCCACCCATGTGGAGCAGGTGGCCGCGCGGCTGAACTGGCCCATGATCCGGGTCAATCTCGACAGCCATGTCAGCCGGATCGACATGGTCGGCAAGGACGCCATCGTCCTGAAGGACGGCCAGCAGATCACCGAGTTCCAGGAAGGCATCCTGCCCTGGGCCGTGCAGCGCCCGGTCGCGCTCCTGTTTGACGAATACGATGCAGGCCGCCCGGACGTGATGTTCGTGATCCAGCGCGTTCTGGAAGCCTCGGGCTCGCTGACGCTGCTGGACCAGAACCGCGTCATCCGCCCGAACCCGAACTTCCGCCTGTTCGCCACCACCAACACGGTGGGCCTCGGGGACACGACCGGCCTCTATCATGGCACCCAGCAGATCAACCAGGGTCAGATGGACCGCTGGTCGATCGTCTCCACCCTCAACTATCTGCCCGCCGAGACCGAGCGCGCCATCGTCGCCGCCAAGCTGGGCGAGTACGGCAAGACCGAAGCCGGCGCAAAGATGATTGCGGATATGGTGGCCGTCGCGGATCTCACCCGCGAAGCCTTCATCAATGGCGATCTGTCCACCGTGATGAGCCCGCGCACCGTGCTCACCTGGGCGGAGAACACCCAGATCTTCGGTAATCCGGGCGTGGCCTTCCGCCTGACCTTCCTGAACAAGTGCGATGAGCTGGAACGCCCGATCGTGTCGGAATTCTTCCAGCGCGTCTTCGGCGAGGACCTGCCGGAGAGCGCCCTGTCGTCCGGCGCTGCGGCCTAAGGGCACGGCATGTCTGACGCCTCTTCTGCAGATCAGTTCCGGCGTGCGCTGAGCGCGGCCACGCGCGCGATCTCTCATGATCGCGAGCTGGACGTGAAGTTCGGCGGCGACGCGGCTCTGGCGCGCGGCAAGGTCGTGCTGCCCAACCCGCCCGAGAAGATGACGGCGGAGGATGCGGCGCGTCTACGCGGCAAGGCGGACGCGCTGGCGCTCAGACTGCAGCTTCACAATTCCAAATCCCACCAGTCCGCCCTGCCGCCGGGCGCCCAGGCGCGCAAGATCTTTGAAGCCGCCGAGCAGGCGCGTGTCGAGGCTCTGGGCGCGCGAGCCATGCGCGGGGTGGCGGACAATCTCGACGCCGCCCTGGCCGACCGATGCCGCCGTGAAGGCTGGAACCATGCAGAGGACCGGCAGACCGCGCCGCTGGAAGACGCCATCTCCATGCTGGTGCGCGAGCGCATTACCGGGCGCCCGGCTCCTGACGACGCCAAGGGCCTGATGCAGGTCTGGCGCGAGGATCTGGAAAGTCATGCCGGAGGAGCGCTCGATGCTCTGGCGGGAGCCGCAGACGATCAAAGCGCCTATGCCGAGGCCCTCAGACAGGTGATCCGGGATCTCGACCTGACCGACGAGCTGGGCGAGCACGATCAGGACGAGGACGACACCGACGACAGCGAGGACGACGCCGGCGTCGAGCAGGAGCCCGAAGCGGGCGAGGACGATACTGACAGCGACCCGGATCAGGGTGAGGACGAGGACGACGCGGCGGACGCCAAGGGCACCGCGGCCGATACCGACGACATCCATTTCGCCGAGGACAGCCAGACCCGCGTCGAGGCTGATGACGAGCCCAGCGAGACCCAGCAATCGGCCAAGCCCAACTGGGTCAGCCCGCCAGGCGAGGATCCCAACGCCTACAAGGTGTTCACCACCAAGTTCGACGAGGTGATCCAGGCGTCGGACCTGTGCGATTCCACCGAGCTGAACCGTTTGCGCCGCACGCTTGATCAGCATCTCAAGGGGCTTGAAAGCGCGGTGGGGCGTCTCGCCAATCGCCTGCAGCGCCGCCTGATGGCGCAGCAACAACGCTCCTGGTCCTTCGATCTCGAGGAAGGCCAGCTCGATCCGGCGCGCCTGCCCCGCATCATCATGGACCCGATGATGCCATTGAGCTTCAAGATGGAGAAGGACACCGACTTCCGCGATACGGTCGTTACGCTGCTTCTGGACAATTCCGGCTCCATGCGCGGTCGTCCGATCCTGGTGGCCGCCGCCTGCGCCGACATACTGGCGCGGACGCTGGAGCGGTGCGGCGTGAAGACCGAGATCCTGGGCTTCACCACCCGCGCCTGGAAGGGCGGGCGCTCCAAGGAGGAATGGCTGTCTCAGGGCAAGCCGCCCCATCCAGGCCGTCTGAACGATTTGCGCCATATCATCTACAAGGCGGCGGACGCCCCCTGGCGCAGATCCCGGTCCAATCTGGGGCTGATGCTGCGAGACGGCCTTCTGAAGGAAAACATCGACGGCGAAGCCCTGCTCTGGGCGCACAAGCGTCTGCTGGCCCGGCCCGAACAGCGCCGCATCATGATGGTGATCTCGGACGGCGCGCCGGTGGATGACGGCACCCAGTCGGCGAACTCGCCCGCCTATCTCGAAAAGCATTTGCGCGAAGTTATCACCATGATCGAGACAAAGTCCGATGTTGAGCTTCTCGCCATCGGCATTGGCCATGATGTGACGCGGTATTACCGCAAGGCCGTGACGATTGTGGATGTAGAGCAGCTCGCCGGCGCCATGACCGACCAGCTGGCGGCCCTGTTTGAAGAGGACAAACGCCGCTAGGGCGTGCATAATCCACAACCAGTCCGAGAGCTTGAACTGGGGGTTCGCATGCTTGTCCGTCTAGGCCTGTCTGTCTGTCTGTGCCCGTTTTTGATCGCGTGTGGCGGAGGGGGCGAGGCGCAGACCGCGTCCGAATCCGCCAGCTTGTCTTTGACGCCCCTGCCGCTTTTCCCGGACGATCCCGGGCGGACGCGGCTGGGCGATCTGCGCTATCTGGGCGGGGTCGCGCTTGATCTCGACGATGAGCGCTTTGGCGGCTGGTCCGCCCTCGATATTTCACCAGACGGCGGACGTTTGCTCGCGGTCTCAGACAGCGGCTACTGGATGACCGCCTCGCTGCAATATGACGGCGATGCGCTCGTCGGCCTCAGCGAACCGCATATCACGGTGATCCTCGACGAGGCCGGCGAGCCGGTGTCCGACGACTTCGCTGACTCCGAGGGCCTCGCGGATCTTGGCGATGGCGCCTATGCCGTCAGCTTTGAACGCGAGCACCGCATCTGGCGGTATGAACTGGGTGAAGACTGGAGCGGTGTGGACGACGCCCTGCCGACGCCTCTCGCCAATCCGCTCGGAACCGAAGCCCTGCCCAATAACGCCGGCATGGAGGGGATCGCGGTGATCGGCGACTGGCTCTGGTCCGCGCAGGAGCACACGACGGGCAATGCCCCGGTGCACATCTTCTCCCGCACGCACCTGTTCGAGCCGGAGCAGACCGGAAATTCCTATCTGGTGGCGATGGAGCCTGAATTCGGCGTCACCGAACTGGAATCAGACGGCGCGGACGGGCTCTACATCCTGCAGCGTTTCTGGTCACGCGACGTGGGCAATCGCATCCACATCCTGCACCTGACCGCCGAACAGATCGCGGAGGCGCCCAATGTCACGGAACTCCACCCCACATTGCTGGCCGCCATCGAGCCTGATGAGATGAGCGTGGACAATTTCGAGGGCATGGCGGTCATCGAGCGCGAGGGCCAGACACGCCTCTTCCTGATCTCGGACGATAATTACAACGACAGCCAGCGCACGCTGCTGTTCAGTTTCGTCCTCGAACCGCGTCAGTGATCCTGGCGACAAACGCAACGAAAAACGCCCGCCGTTTCCGGCGGGCGTTGTTTCTCGCGTCAAGACGTGAGCGGCTTAGGCGGCCGCCGCAGCTTTTTTCAGCTCGCGCTTGATTTTCAGCGCGTTGCCGGAAAGCTGCTCATCACGAGCTTTCAGCAGGAATTGGTCCAGACCACCAACATGGTCGACGCTGCGCAGGGCCTTGGCGGCGATGCGCAGACGGAAGGAACGGCCCAGGGCCTCAGACGCGAGCGTCACCTGACACAAATTCGGCAGGAAGCGACGCTTGGTCTTGTTGTTGGCGTGAGACACGTTGTTGCCCGAAACCGGACCCGTCCCAGTAAGTTCGCAGCGGCGCGACATGGCTTCCACCTTGTTCCACAACAGTCGTAAAATTATATGCGACCGCGAGAGGGAAAACCCAAGGTGCGGCGCGAGAGCGGGCGATGTACCGGTCCGGACGGCCTGCGTCAAGGCGCAGCCGCACAGAAACTGGCGTTCATCTTGCAGCCAGACCGCGTTAGATAGGCTGAGCCCACCGGCTGGGGCCAGAGGAATAAGAGTTTCATGCTGACAGTGTCCAAACACGCCCGCACCGCTTTCGCCGCACTGGCGATGGCCTCACTGCCCGCGGCGGCCCAGGCGCAGACCGTCGAACCGCCCGAGCAGGTCTATGTGCGCTATTCCGGCTCGGTGCTGATTCTGAAGGTCGCGGACATCTCTCTGAGCGCCGGTTTCAATGATGGCGTGTATTCAGCCGGCGCCACTTTTCAGAGCGGTGGATTGCTGCGCTGGTTTGACGACACCAATATCGAGGCGACCACGAACGGCTATCGTCAGCCGGACGCCCTTCACCCCTATCGCTATGAGCATATCAATCACGCCAGCGACAAGGGACGCGTGGTCGGCATCGATTTCGAGAACAATGTGGCGATGCCTGATGTCCAGCCGCCCTTCGGATCCATGGGCGAGCCCCCGGCCAGTGACGCGGACCGGGCGGGCGCGCTTGATCCCATCTCGACCCTTCTGAGCCTGATGACCGCCCTGCCGACCGACGAGAACGGGGTTTGCGAAGGCCGGTTGCCAGTATTTGACGGCAAGGCGCGCTATGATCTGCGGCTCAACAATCTGGGCCTGGATGAAGTGCGCACGCGCGCGTGGACCGGGGACGCCATTCGATGCCAGGCGTTTATCGAACCGATCAGCGGCTATGATCCGGGCGATCGCCCCGATGAAGAGGAAACAAACCGCCCGGTGACGATCTGGCTCGCCCCTGTGGACGGGGTGCATGTCCCGGTGCGCTTCCGCGCCCAGACCCGGATCGGCGCGATCACCATCCAGGCCACCCAGCTGTATGCAGGCGACGCTACGCAATAGGCCGCATCCCTTCTAAGGTTACGGCTCAATCTCGCTGGAGAGCGTCATGTCACGCGCCCGCGCAGGCGATCACCGTATCGCCGCGATCCTCGGCCCCACCAATACGGGCAAGACCCATCTCGCGCTCGAGCGGATGATGGCGCACGGGACCGGCGTATTCGGCCTGCCCCTGAGGCTCCTGGCGCGCGAACTTTACGACAAGGTGGTCAAGGCCAAGGGGCCGGCGTCGGTGGCGCTGATCACGGGCGAGGAGAAGATCGTGCCGCCCACGGCGCGCTATTTCCTGTGCACTGTCGAGGCGATGCCGCTGAACATGCGGCCCGCCTTCCTGGCCGTGGACGAGATCCAGCTCGCGGCCGATCCCGAGCGGGGCCATATCTTCACCGACCGGCTGCTGCACGCCCGCGGCACTCAGGAAACACTGTTCCTGGGCGCGGCGACCATGCGGCCCATCTTGCGCCATCTGATACCCGAGGCCGAGATCGAGGAGCGCGAGCGCTTCTCCACCCTCAGCTATGCCGGCGCCAAGAAGCTGACCAAGCTGCCGCGCCGATCGGCTATTGTCGCCTTCAGCTCCGAGGATGTGTACTCCATCGCCGAGCTGGTGCGTCGACAACGGGGCGGAGCGGCGGTGGTGATGGGCGCGCTGAGCCCCCGCACCCGCAACGCCCAGGTCGAGCTCTATCAATCGGGCGAAGTGGACTTCCTGATTGCGACCGACGCCATCGGCATGGGTCTCAATATGGATGTCGATCACGTCGCCTTCGCGAGCTATTCCAAATTCGACGGCCGCAAGCGCCGCCGGCTGTTCCCCCAGGAGGTCGGCCAGATCGCCGGCCGGGCGGGCCGCTTCCGGTCTGACGGCACCTTCGGCGAAACCGCCGACGCCCGCCCCCTGGACCCTGACATCATCGAACGGGTCGAGGACCACGAGTTCGAACCCATCAAGAAGCTGACCTGGCGTGAAAGCCATCTCGATCTCAGCTCGCTCGACAGCCTGCGCCATTCCCTGAACGCGCCCTCTCCCGACCCCGTGCTGGAACGGGTGCGCAGCGCATCGGATGAAGATGTGCTCGATCTTGTCTCCCGCGACCCCGACATTCGCGCCCGGGCCGCCGCGCGTGGCGGCACGGCGCGCCTGTGGGATGTGTGCCGGACTCCAGACTTCCGGAAGGCCAGCCCGGACGATCATGCGCGTCTGATTTCAACGCTCTACATGCATCTGACCAGTCCAAGCGGCTATTTGCCGGACGCCTGGCTGGATGCGCAGTTGAGCCGCCTGTCCAAGACCGCAGGAGATGTGGACGCCCTGGCCCAGAGACTGGCCTATGTGCGCACCTGGTCTTACGCGGCGCACCGGAAGGACTGGACAAAAGACCCTGAATATTGGACGAGCCGTACCCGAGAGGTTGAAGATCAGCTCTCCGATGCGCTTCATGAGCGCCTGACCGCCCGCTTCATTGACCGGCGCACCAGCGCGCTGATGAAGGGGCTGCGAGAGAAAACCGATTTGGAAGCCGGGCTGAACCGCCTGGGCGAGGTCACTGTGGAGGGCCATTTCGTGGGACGATTGAACGGACTGAGCTTTGAAGCCGACGCTGCGGGCGAACCGCTGGCGCGCCGGGCGGTGGCGAACGCCGCAATGAAAGCGGTCCGCCCCGAAGTGAACCGCCTGCTCTCCCAGCTCTCCCAGGCTGAAGACAGCGCACTGGCGCTGGGCGAGGACGGCGTGCTGCGCTGGCAGGATGATCCGGTCGGTCGCCTGAAGGCGGGCAGTGACCCCTTCACCCCCGGCGTTACGCTGATCGGCGGCGAGCTGGGATCGAGCGAGCTGATCGCCCAGGCCGAAAAGCGCCTCATGACTTTCGCGGCCAGCCAGGCCGAGACGCGACTGGAACCGCTTCTGGCCCTGCGCAAGGCGCTCAAGGAAGACGGCAAGCTTGATGGCCTGGCTCGCGGCGTCGCCTATCAGCTGGTGGAAAGCTTCGGCGCCATGTCCCGCATCAAGCTCGCGGACGAGCTGGCGGCGCTGTCCGTTCCCGAACGCCAGTCCCTGCGCCGCGCGGGCGTGCGCATTGGCGAACACGCCGTCTTCATGCCCGCCCTGCTGAAACCAGGGGCCGCCCGCCTGCTGTCCATGCTCAAGGCGATTCATGAGGGCGATATCGAGCGCGCCGTGAACCCGCCGCCGGGCCTGACCAGCATTCCCAATGATCGCCGCCACACCCTGGCTGATTACGCCGCAGCGGGCTTCCAGCCGTGCGGGCCGCGCGCCGTGCGCCTTGATATGCTCGAGCGTCTGGCGGATCTCATCCGCGAACAGCGCTCTGAGAACAAGGAACGCCGTTTCGAGCCGAATGCGCCGATGACCGCGCTTTTGGGCTGCTCGAACGAGGATCTGCGCGAAGTGCTCAAGGCGCTGGGCTATCGCCGCGTTCAGAAGGCGGCCGAGGATCAGCCTGAACTGTGGTCCGGCCGGTCGCGCTCGACCCAACGCCCCGCCCAAACGGGTCAGAAACCGCACGCCAAGGGCAAGGGACAAGGCAAGGGCGGCCCGCGCAAGGACGCCCGGCCCCGCCCGGCTCCGGTGAAGGACAAGCCGATCGATCCGGATTCCCCCTTCGCCGCGCTCGCCGCGCTGGAGCTCGAACAGCCCAAGCCCGCCAATCAGAAACGCCGCAAGCCGCGCAAGAAGTCAAAAGCCAAGCCCGCCGAGGCCAAGACGGACGCGTCTCCAGAACAGTCCGCTGCTGAGGCGCCGGAGACGCCCAAGGCCGAAGCGCCTGCAGACACGGCTCAAACGCCGGCCGACGCCCCTGTCGATTCTGATGCGGCAGGTCCTGAACAAGACCGCTCATGAGCGCGCACGGCGAGTCCATGCGGTGTGATGTGTGGCTGTTTCGGGCCCGCCTCTACAAATCGCGCGGTCTTGCCGGACAAATGATTGAAAAAGGCGCTGTACGGATTGATCGCAACGGACAGGTGACCCGCCTGACAAAGCCCGCCGCGCCGGTGCGGCCCGGCGACTGCCTTGTCATCCGGCGGGACGCAGACCCGCTACGGCTGACGGTGCGGGCGCTGCCGGAACGGCGTGGACCCGCGCCCGAAGCGCAGTCATGCTACAGCCTTGAAACCGAGTAATGCCTGTTCTTTTCTGGATCGATCATGTTTGAGACCTTGAAACGCCTCTTTACCGGAGCCGAAACCGCTGAAGAGCGGTCGCTGAGCCCGGAACTCTCAACAGCTGTTCTACTGGTGGAAGCGGCCCTGTCGGACGGCATTTACGCCGAGGTCGAGGAGGCGGAGATCATTACGGTGCTCTGCGCCGGTTTCGACCTGGATGCAGCCCGCGCGGCGGAATTGCTGGATGAAGCCGAAACCCTGGCCGAAGCGGCGGTGGACCATCACCGCTTCACCCATGTGGTCAAGCAATTGCCGCGCGAACAACGCCTGAGCATACTCGAGGACCTGTGGCGCGTGGTGCTGGCCGATGGCGAAAGGGATGCGCATGAAGACGCCCTGATCCGCCGTCTGGCGCCGCTGCTGGGTCTGTCAGATCGTGATCGGGCTGAAGCGCGACATGCCGCCTCGGGCCGTTGACAAACGGGCGCGAGGGGGCCATGTCCCCGCCAACTTTCTGTCTAACAACATTGTTCCGAGGCCGCCTGCGCGATGACCTATATCGTCACTGACGCCTGCATTCGCTGCAAGTTCACCGATTGCGTGGAAGTCTGTCCTGTGGACTGCTTCTATGAAGGCGAGAACATGCTCGTCATTCATCCCGACGAATGCATTGATTGCGGCGTGTGCGAGCCCGAATGCCCGATCGAGGCCATCAAGCCTGACACCGAGGACGATGCAGACGGCAAATGGCTGGCGCTCAATTCCAAATACGCGACCGAATGGCCGAACATCACGGTGCGCAAGGACCCGCCGGCGGACTACAAAGAGTTCGAAACCATCACGAACAAGCTGGAGAAATACTTCTCCGAGAAGCCGGCTTCGTGAATCCCTGAACGCCGTCAAAATCTTAGCATTCGGTTAACCGCCTTCCGGGGGCGGAATGCTTGTTGCTGCGCATCAAGTTGAGTTTTTGTAGTTTTTCTGTTATGGTCTTTGTCTTCGGTGAGCGCAGATGCGCATATTCCGGGACAGCAACCGCCTTGATGTAACTGTTTCACAAAAAGCCCGGCCGCTGATCTTCACTCAAGATCAGAGCGGGGTTTTGCGCGGTCCATTAGACCTCGTACACAGGATCAGTTCGGCAGGCTTTGGACGAGAGGGCCTCGTATGACCAAGAAATCCGCCAACGACAACAAGACGTTCAAGAAAAGCGACTATGTGGTCTATCCCGCCCATGGCGTGGGCCGCGTTGTGGGCGTCGAAAAAGAAAGCGTCGCCGGATTTGATATCGAGGTCTATGTCGTCTCCTTTGAACAGGACAAGATGACCCTGCGCGTGCCGACCGCGAAAGCGACCGCCGCCGGCATGCGTCCGCTGGCCAGCGATGACGTCCTGAAGGATGCGCTCAAGACCCTGAAGGGCAAGCCCAAGGTCAAGCGCACCATGTGGAGCCGCCGCGCTCAGGAATACGAAGCGAAAATCAACTCTGGCGATCTGATCTCCATCGCGGAAGTCGTGCGCGACCTGCACCGCCAGGAAGACCAGCCCGAGCCGTCCTATTCCGAGCGTCAGCTTTATGAATCCGCGCTCGACCGCATGGTGCGCGAAGTCGCCGCCGTCGAGAAGGTCGACCGCGAAAAGGCTCTGGAAATGCTGACCACGACCCTGACCAAGAAAGCCGCCTGAGGCGTCAAAACCTGTCAGCGCGTCATTTCAAGCCGCCCCGTCAGACATCGTCTGGCGGGGCGCTTTGCATTCCACCCCAGCATTTCGTGAACTATCACACCATTGCGTGATCCAGCAGCGCCTGCGTTGCGTATAGGCTGATGAACTGATCAACGGCCCATGCGAAACGAAAGCGACTGTGATGTCACACTCTGCCCAGACTCGCTCCGCCCCGGCGCGCTCCGCCGACCCAGACCGCCGCTTCATGAAGCAGGCGATGGACGCCCCCCTGCTGGAGCGCGAGGAAGAGCTCAATCTTGCAACGGCCTGGAAGGAGAAGGGCGATGAGGAGGCGCTGCATGCGCTGACCACCGCCTATATGCGACTGGTCATTTCGATCGCCGCCAAGTTTCGCCATTACGGCCTGCCGTTTCCCGATCTGGTTTCGGAAGGCAATATCGGCCTGATGCAGGCCGCCGCCCGCTTCGAGCCGGAACGGGAAGTGCGCTTTTCCACCTATGCCACCTGGTGGATCCGCGCCTCGATCCAGGACTATGTGCTGCGCAACTGGTCCATCGTGCGCACGGGCACAACGGCGGCTCAGAAATCGCTCTTCTTCAATCTTCGTCGCCTGCGCGCCCTGATCAAGGATACGAGTTCGGGCCAGCTGACGCCGGAGAACCGCGCCTATGTCGCTCAGGCCCTGCGTGTGGGTGAAGACGATGTGGAGAAGATGGCCAGCCGCCTGGCCGCCGTCGACCGCTCCCTGAACGCGCCTTTCTCCGAGGATGGCGAAGGCGAATGGCAGGACCTCCTGGCGGATGAGAACCCGGATCCTGAGACCCAGGTGATGGAGGACCGCGACCAGGCCCAGCGCGCCCAGTGGCTGGGCGAGGCCCTGTCCCGATTGAGCGAACGCGAACAACTGATCATTCGCGAACGCCGTCTGGGCGAGGATAGCGTCACGCTCGAAAAACTGGGCGAACGCCTCGGCATCTCGAAGGAACGGGTTCGTCAGGTCGAGCATCAAGCGCTGAACAAGCTCAAGAAGTATCTCACCGAAGTGGTGGGCGATCCTGAAGAGGCTGGCCTTCTGCCCACGAGCTAGTCTCAGGGCAGGGTCACTGGCTCTGGCGCATCGACAATCTCGATTTGCCACGGGCTCTGCACATGGATCATCGGGCCGTTTTCAGCATAGAGCCAACCACGCACCCGCACGCGGGCGCCCTCGAGGCTCGCAGGGTCATAAAGCCCCGCGGCCTCAAACCGCTCACGATCCTCACGGTTCAGGCTCACGGTGAAATCGGTGCGCCAGTTCATCCCGAAATTGAGATAGAGGCGTCCATTGCGCGCCTCCCCGATGGCGACCACCCGGCCCTCCATGATCTGCGCGCTATCGAGATGCTGGGCGAGCGGGTCGGGATCGGGTGAGCGGATCGTGAAATGGCCCTCGCCCCAGGCGCCCGCGCCAGACATGCGGGCCTCTTCTTCAAGCGCCAGCAATACGCCTGCGCGTGCATCCGCTCCGGGACGCGGCCAGACCAAGGCCTGGCCCGACTTTACCATCTCTGCGTCCAGATACGCCGTCTCTCCGGCCCGATCGAAAACGGCAATGACAATCGGGCGATCATAGCGGTCACGACCGGCCTCGGTCTCCACAAGGCTCAGCCCCGGCCCGGCTTCATCGAGCAAGGCTTGCAGCGCCTCGCGGGACTCATGCGTGTCCGCCCCGCGGATTCCGGCCAGAAGGGCGTACTCGCGCACGCCCTCCCCGGTTTCATAGAGAAAACCATGGCCCGTTCGGGCGCCTGCGGGCTCCACGACTTGTGGCGCGCCCTCTTCAACACCCTTGCAGGCTGACAGGCCAAACAGAACCAGCGCAAGCCACGCGATCCTTGTCATCGCATACTCCCCCGACAGGGGAATATACTGCCCGTCAGCCTGAAAAGCGCAAAGCCTAGAAACGCGTATTCAGACGCATCCAGACCCCGGCGCCGGCGCCCGGCACGCGCTCACCCATCGGCACACCCAGCCCGGCATTACGGTTATAGCCGCCCAGATGATCGCGATAGGGCTGATCCAGAAGGTTCTCGATCCCCGCCGACAGGCTGACCCGCTCGCTCACATCCCAGCGCCCATAGGCGTTCACAAGCACACGCCCCGGCGTCGCCTGTTCGCTGTTCTCGGTCGAGACCTTGTCCTGCTCGGCGACCATCAGGGTTTCAAGACTGGCCGACCACACTTTCTGCTCATAGGTCGCGCTCAGGCGCAAAGTTGCGGGCGTGATGCGGTAGAGATCATCATCCACATCCTCGCGCTCGCCGCGCACATAGGTCAGCACGCCGTCCGCGCGCCAGTTTTGGCTCAGCCGCAGGCCGAAATCGGCGTCAAAGCCATAGAGCCGCGCATCCACATTGGAAAAGCGCAGAGGCGTCGGGTCGCCATTCATCGCCGAGACCATTTCCAGCGGCGTATCGACCACGCCGGGCGTATCGGGCTCGGCGGGCACGCCCTGGATATAGTCCTCGATCCAGCTGACATAGGCGGTCGGGCGCAGATAGGCGCGCGGCGTTTCAAGATCAAATCCCGCCTCGAGACTGGTTGCGACTTCGGGCTTGAGATCGAGCGAGCCGACATAGGTATTGCCGTCCGCCAGACCGCCCGACGCCGTGATCGGCAGCCAGCCATAGCGTTCGACCTGCCCGCCGACCCGCGATTTGCGCGCCAGCGCCCCGCGCAGGGTCAGCGCGTCGGACACCGGCCGGGCGATGCGCAGCAAGCCATCCACCGTCACATCATCCCAGGAGCGATCGGCATGGGCGAAGGCCATCGCCAGCATGCGCGGCCCTGCGGGCAGGGCTGCACCCAGGCGCGGGATTCCCGCATCGGCGTCATGAGCATCCACGCGCAGGCCGGCGTAGACCTCATAGGCGGAGAGCGGACCTTCCCATTCGGCATAGACGCCAGTGCGGCCCAGCTCCACATCCGGGAAGGGCGTGACGAAGAAGTCCGCATTCATCGGGTTGGTCACCGTCGTATCGTGACGGACATTCGCGCGATCAAGGCCCAACCGGATCACGCCGCCCTGGAAGGCATGCTCTGCATCCAGCCCAAAGCTGACGGTCTCGGAGCTGGCGAAGGTTTCACGCATCTGCATGGGCGCAGGGGACGGGCGCAGATCGTAATTGTTCATGGCGTGGTCCACACGCGCATGACCGGCCTTGAAAGACAGGCTCCAGCCCCCAAGCTCGGTATTCAGCCCCACACGGCTTGAAGAGGTGTCCATGAAGCGGATGTCCATGGGGAAAGGCGGATTGCCGGTAAACCCGCCCTCCTGCCAGCGGAAATCAGCCGTCAGCTCGGTCGTCTCGGTCAGGCGCGCGCCATAGCCAAAGCCATAGACGTCGCGTGCATGTTCGGTCCCGACGAGCGTCCCATACGGCGTATCAAGGTCCTCGCCGCGCTCGGTTGAGGCCAGCACTTCAAACCGCTGCCGCGCCGTGGCGAGACCCGCTACGCCGCCCACAGCCGTGCTTTCATCCACGCTGCGCACGATGGCGGTGAGGTCGGCATGAAGCTCCGGCGTCTCGCCCTGCGCGTAACCGAGATGCTTGAACACCGCATTCACGCCCGCGCTCAGGGATGGGCCCTGGCTGACAGGGGACGGGCCCCGTGTGACTTCAAGGCGTTCCAGCATGGGCGCGGGCGCGTAGTGGAGCGGCGGGTCCATCAGATTGGGGCCGCCCGAATGGAAGGCCTGCCCGTCCAGCCGCACCGCGACGCGAGAGCCATAAAGGCCGCGATACTGCACCTGGCCCGACAGCGCGCCATTATCGATGAGCGCAGCACCGGGAAGGCGGGCGGCGAGACCGGCGGCGTCCGGGGCCGTCGCGGGCGCCAGATCAATCAGCACCGTGTCCTGATCGAGGGAGACCGGGGACTGACCGGTCACGGTGATCACGTCCACCCAGCGCGATTGCGGAGCGGGAGCAGCCTCATTGGCGAAAGCGGCAGAGGTCAGGGCCAGCGCAGACACGCCGGCGAACAGAATTTTGGTCATGGAGTCTTGTTTCTCAGAACAGATCACGCGCCCGGCGGGGCCGAGCGCCAACACGCGCTTCACAAAGCGCGACGCAAAGGGAGATCAGTTCGTGAGGGGTGGCGCGCGAAGCCCGACGGGCGGACCTGCAGGCTGGCGCGGGCTCGCCCGATCGATCCGCAAGGGGCGCGGGTCGGCCGAAACAGGCGGAACGAGTGTCAGAGCCTGAACGTCGTCCGCCAGAGCAACCGCCTGGCCCAGCATGCAGGCGACGCAATCAGAAGCCTCATGATCAGGGGCAGGTTGCGGGTCTTCCAGCCCCGTCAAGGCCGCGAGTTCGGCAATGGCCGCGCGGGCTTCCGCATCGCGCACGACCTGACCGCACATGTATTTCGCAGCGTCAAACCCGGCGGCATAGGCCGTGGTCGCAGCCGGAGACCAAAGCGCCTGAAGGGCGATGAGGACCGCAGCGAGACGGATCAGGACCGGATGGGACGCACGAAACATGATCGCGCTATAGGCCAGACAAGCGTGACTGGGAAGGCGCCGGAATGTCTCAGCCGGTCATCCCGTGCTCAAGCACAGAGACCGGGCGGAGCCATGTTCACGACAACTGTCGTAAAATCTCGGCCTCGATCTGGGCGAGCCGTTCCTTGCCGTAGAACATTTCCTCGCCCACGAAGATGGTGGGCATGCCGAAAACGCCCCGCCCGACCGCGTCCTGGGTGTTGGCGATGAGATGCGCCTTCACCTCGGTGTCTGAAGTCCGGGCAAGCAGCCTGTCCGCGTCAAAGCCAGCGTCCGAGAAATGCGCCCTGATGACCTCGTCCTGCGTGAAATCACGATCCAGTTCCCACATGCCGACGAACCCGGCGTCAAAGAAGGCGCGCAGCTGATCGGGCGCATCGAGCTCCACCGACGCCGCCATGCGCATCAGGGTCAGGGTGTTCATCGGAAAGTGGGAATTGAACTTGAAGGCGGTCAGATCGTGCGCGGCCACATAGCGGCGGACTTCCAGCATCTCGTAATCAAGCTTGTGCTTGATGTCGGCGAAGGCGAAGAAGGGCGACTGATTGCCCGTCTCCTTGAAGATTCCGCCCAGAAGGCAGGGGCGATAGCGAAACCGCGCCCCTGTGCGACTCTCGATCTGCGGCAGGACCTTGTGGACCAGATAGGCGTTCGGGCTGCCCAGATCGGTGATGAAATCGGGCTCGATCATGATTGCGCGTCCTTGTTGCGGTTCGCCCGCGCCTTGAGCGCGGCGTAGGATTGTCGGGTGATCTCAGGCGCGGCGTCGGTAGCGCTCATCTCAAGGTCTGACACCTCGACCTCACGACCCGACGCCGTCTCAAGACGCACCGGCGCCAGCGCTTCACCGGTCTCGCGCACGCTGAGGCGCACTGGCGAGCGCCCCGGCTCGAAGGTCCAGCGCTCGCCCCATTGCATGAGGGCGATCAATGCCGGGGCCAGCTCCCGGCCCTTCTCGGTCAGCTCATACTCAAAGCGCTGCTTGCCCGGCGATGTCGCCTGACGCACCAGCACGCCCTGCTCCACAAGCGTGGTCAGACGATCCGTCAGGATTTTCGCCGACACGCCAAGGCGGGTCTTGAAGTCCGAGAACCGGCGCACGCCCGCGATGGCGTCCCGCAGAACCAGCAAGCTCCAAGGGTCGCCGATCACATCGACGGCTCGGGCGACCGGACACGGATAACGGGAGAGGGAGGTTCGGGTCATGCGGCGAGACTGACCCATTTAGTTTCTTTAAGCAACTAATTTAGCGCGGCGCTTCAAGAGGGCGGACGCAAGACTTTGCAATTCAATCGGGTTTCCGGCCCACCATGGAATATAGCGCTTCCAGATAGGCATCGAACGCCTTGCGGCCTTCTGGCGTCAAGCGCGCTGTGGTCAGCGTCTTGCGTGAGACGATCTGCTTGTCGATCGAGACATAGCCCGCCTCCTCCAGCTTTCTGAGCTGGATGGAGAGATTGCCTTGGGTGGCTTTGAGCGCCTCTTTAAGCGCATTGAAGGTCTCTGCTTCTGAATCAGCCAGCAAGGTCATGATCCCCAGCCGCAAGCGGCTGTGGATCACATCATCAAGCTTATCGATATCAAACGAACTCATAAGCGATCAGATTAAGGGTTGGACGCCGAGCGGATCAGGATCCAGCCAGGAAGCGCCATCAGCAGAAGCAGCACCGCCCCCAGAACCAGCATATAGGCCCAGACCATGCTGATCAGCAGGGCCAGAACCAGCACGCTGAGATACCAGCCGGCAGCGATCACCGCGGTCCAAAGACGGCGTGTGACCAGAGCGGCCAGAAACCAGCACGCGCCCTGAAACGCCGCGACCACCATGGGAAAGAGAATCCAGACCTCTGCTCCCAATCCTGTGCGCTGAGCCAGGGAAAAGCCAAGGGCCGCCACCGCATTGGCGATCCCCACACCGGCGAAACCGCCCGTCAGCGCGCGGTTGGCGACGCCTTCAGGGGTTTTGGCGCGCACGGACAGGACGATCACGCCGACACAGAACACGCCATTGGACGCCAGCGTGCCGATCCAGAAGGTGGCATCGCCCAAGGGCGACCAGCCCAGCAATGCGAAACCGCACGCCAGCGCATAAAGCCCGTAGCACAGACCGGCCAGCCCATAGAGCTGGCCGGTGGTGCGGAGCTGCACGGGACGCTCTTTCAAGAGCGACCGGATAAAAGTCAGGTCATCACCCAAACCGGTTTCGGTTGTCATGCGGCTCCACCGTTATGCTCATTTACGCCGGAAGACCGGCTTGGTGCGTCCGTTCAGGATCCATCCAATGAAGGTCCCACGAACCAGCAAATGATAGCTGACCAACAGGATCGGCATTGCGATCAGCAGGATCAGAACCAGTTTCACCTCCGCTGGCAGCACCCAGTCAAACATCCAGATCTGGAGCGTGACCACCAAAGGCAGGTGAACGAGATACACCCAGTACGAGGAGTCGGCCAGATAGCGCCAGACAGGGCTATGATGGTTCATGAGGGCCTGAAACAGACCGATAAAGCCAAAGATGAAGCCCCACATGGCGACCCCCAGGGCCAGACCGAACAGGGCTTTTTTCATTTCAGTCAGCGCCATCATCAAGTCCGGACTGAATCCGACCAAAACAAAACACCCGGCCGTCGCCAGCGCAGCCAGGCCCAGATTGATGAACCAGACACCTTTGAGCTGGTCGAGCACGTGCATCTGACGCTGCATCATCCACCCCATCCAGAACGCGAACGGGAAGGTCACCAGCGCAGGCGTATTCGGCAACAATCCCATATCGGGTGAACGCACGCCGAACCAGATCGGGCCGGAGCTGTCTGAAAACACCAGGGCAGCAACGAGAGCCGCCGGCGCAACCAGCAGGAACGGCGTACCGGCCAGCATGGCGATCAGCTTGTCGACGGCGCGCCCCAGCGCGTCGGCGCCCGGAATGATCCTGGCCGCCAGAGCCGTCAGGATCGCCGCCGGATAGATCAGCAGCAGCACATACAGAAACCACAAATGGCTCAGCGGCACGGTGCGCCAGTTCAGTGGCGGCGCCTCGCCTTCGGGCAGCGGGCCGTACATGGCCGTCATGCCCCAGATGAACAGGGCGATGAAGGCCACGAACATGATCGGCCAGAGGCTTACAAATGGAAGCCCGATGCGCTTGAGACGGCTCAGAGCGAACCGGCCCGCGCCCATGCGCCGATACATCATGCGGCCAAAGAAGCCCGCCAGCAGGAAGAACAGGGGCATGCGGAAGGCATGGATCACGAAGAACAGGCCCGACATCAGCGAGGAGCGGTCCGTATCGGCGATCAGCCAGACCCCCGTCGTGGGGAAGAAGGACAAGGTCGCGTGCAACACGACCCCGAGCAAGAGGGCGCTGGCGCGCAAGGCGTCCAGCGCATGAAGCCGTTCTGGGGAGGAAGTGGTCATTGAAATCTCCTTTCCCGCCCCATGTACACAAACTAGTTTATTTTATAAACCACTTTTATCGAAAAATGCGGATTTCCTTCGAGCACGCCTTCACCACGCACGCCAGAGCGAGGCTCATGCCCTTGAAATAGTTGGGATTATAGAAGACGGCGAAAGAGGCCCGCGCCGCACCCCAGTCCTCACCGGGACGCCAGACACTAAAAACCCCCGGAGCCTGGCCCCGGGGGTTCTCACAGTCCTGATCTTTGACCTAGCCGCCGAAGGTGTAGCGGAAGCCGAACTGGGCCTGCCAGCCATACTCTTCGTATTGCGAGCTCAGCTCCCGACCGGCATCGCGGAAGGCGGCGCGGAACGGCTCGTCGAAGGCGTTCTTGTAGTCAAAGTAGAGGCGGAAATTCTCGGTCAGGTCATACTTGGCCGAGAAGTCGAACTGAGTGTGCTCGAGAATGATGCGATCCTCGGCTGCGCTGTCGCCCAGTTCATCGATATAGGCGTCGCGGTAGGAGACCGCAGCGCGAAGATCCAGACGGCCATCGTCATAGCCCAGGATCAGGTTCGCCACGTTCTGGGACTGCAGCGGCAAGGTGATCTCACGGCCATCAGCCAGGGTCGCCTCGGAGTCCACATAGGTGTAGTTGGCGCCCACGATGGTGTGCTGGAGCAGACCGGGCAGCATGGTCAGCGCCTGCTGATAGTTCAGCTCGATGCCGGTCAGATCTGCCTCATCCAGGTTGATGAAAGTCGTGGCTTCTTCAAGCGCGACGCCGTTGATCACCGTGTCCTCATAGACGACCTGAGCGATGAAGTTGTCGATCGACTTGTAGAACACGCCGGCGGACAGAACGGCGTCCTCGGTCGGATAGAACTCGAAGGCGAGGTCAAAGTTCTGGGCTTCCTGACGCTCGAGGTCAGGGTTGCCGGCCTCGGCTTCCACTTCGCCCTTGTCGTTTTCTTCAAAGGCGAGACGCGGCGCCGCCTGCGCCAGGTTCGGACGCGCGATCGAGGCGTAATAGGCCGCGCGCACGATCAGGTTGTCCGACGCTTCATAGCGCAGGTTCAGACTGGGCAGCCAATCAGTGTAGGAGTTTTCAGCCGTTACGCGGCGACGATAAACGCGATCACCCTCGATCACGGTCTCATCCGCACCCGCATCGTACTCAACGTCGAGATCGCTCGCCAGCAGCTCGGCGCCCGTCAGAGACGGGGCGATGAAGCTCTCGAAGGCGCCGGTGACGTCACCGGAGACCGCCGTCTCGATTTCCTGCTCGAGGATCTCGAAACCGTGCGCGTCATACTGGGTGTCTTCCACCCGAAGACCGCCGACCAGGCGCAGGCGATTGATATCCACCGAGCCCATCAGATAGGCGGAGAACACGTCTTCCTCTGCGCCGTAATTGTCGGCGTTGGACGCCACGGCGGTGTCGATGTCGTTGAGCTCGAAATCGCCGCGATTGGCGAAGAAGAAGTCACGCAGCGCGCCCGCATCCACAGCCGGGCCGAAATTGACGGCCAGCGGATAGTCGACCGTCGTCTGGAACTGGCTCAGCAGCAGGTCCGGACCGTCAAAGCCGTCATAGACGAGCGTCGTCGCATCATAGGATTTCTCCCGCGTGCGATACTGAAGGCCGGACTGGATGAAGCCGTAGTAAGAGCCAAAGTTCATCTCGCGACGCGCGTTGAACTCGGCGGACCATTCATCATCCTTGGCGACGCCGTCGAGGAATTCGAGATCATCAAATTCATAAGAGTCCGCGTCGAAATAGGCCTGCTCGGCCCCCGCATCACCAAAGATCACCTGCGGGATCTGGGCGTCAGTGACGTTCACCCCAAAAATGCCCTGGTCGAACTTGGCGCGGAAACCGGAGTCGATCCGGCTCGGCTCGGCTTCCTCGGCGTAGGCGTAGGCCAGCTGTTAGTCGAGGGTCCAGGGACCGGCGAAAGTCTCGCCGCCCACCGCGATGGCGTAGATGGTCTGTTCTTCCAGGCGATCCTTGATGTCGCGATCCACCTCGAACTCGTCACCGGTCGACGCATCAAAGAAAGCGCCATTGCCCGAGGACAGGGCGTCGGCATAGTCCGGATCCTCGAACTTGTTCTCGATCCGGTTGCGGTACTCCTGGTCGGTGAAATCCGAATAGGTCGTGCGCAGGAAGACGTTGGTGCTCTCGCTCAGATCATAGTCGAGGTTAAACACCACGGAGGTGCGCTCACGGGTGATGTCGTAATTGCGATTCTCGAACTCCTCGGGGAACGGCACGCTCTCGTCGGTGTTCCAGGTCCCGTCAACCTCGGCGTTTTCAGAGCCGAAGGACCGCTCCTGATCGGAAATCGACAGCGCCACGCCCAGGCGGTCATTGAAGAACTTGTCGGCAAAGGTCAGCGAGCCGCGATAGCCGTACTCTTCGACCACATCGGCATAGATGCCGCGCAGGCGGAACTGCAGCAGGCGCTCGTCCTGATCCAGACCGGACAGGGTCTCGATCTCGATATTGCCGCCAATGGTGTCGCCCGGCATGTCCGGGGTCAGCGATTTGGAGATGACGATCGAGGACAGCACGTCCGAATCGATCACATCCAGCGGCACCTGACGGTTGTCCGCTTCCGGGGACGGCAGTCGCACGCCGTTCACCGTAGTGGTGTTGAGATTCGGGTCGATGCCGCGGATCGAGACGAAACGGCCCTCGCCCTGGTCGTTGAGCACGTTGATGCCGGCGATCCGACGCGCGGCTTCAGCGACGTTCTCGTCAGGCAGGCGGTCCACCGCGTCAGCAGACAGGACGGAGATCAGTCCGTCCGCGGCGCGCTGGCGGTTCAGCGCACTGGTCAGCTGACCGCGCTGGCCGATGATGAGGATGTTGTCCTCGACCGCCACATCCGCGCCCAGGACGAAATTGGTCTCTACCATGGCGTCCGCGCTGGTCAGCGTCACTTCGCGGGTCTGCGCGTCAGCGCCGAGATAATCGACCACAAGGGTGAAATCGCCGGCCGGCACATTGCCGAGACGGAAGGAGCCGTCGCGCGATGTGCTCACGGTCTGACCGGTTTCGGAAATGCGCACGATCGCGCCTTGCAGGCCCACCGAACCGGTAGCTTCTGTCACGCGGCCCGTGATCTCGCCCGCCTGGGCTGCGCCCGCAACCAGAGCAACGGCAGACACTGCGCCAAGCAATGTGGTGATACGCTTCATCTCGAAATCCCCCATGAACGTGCCGGAATTGAATGCAGAGCGCTCTGATGCGCTCTCCCCGGGGGGCTTATGGAGAGTTGAAGCAACAGTTTCGTGTCGCGGCGAACACCGCTTTGTATCAACTGAATGTATTCAAGATGACACGCGCTGAAGGGCTCTTGTTCCCCCCCTTCAGATGCCGTTATGCAGAGCGAAATTTTCGCTGTTCCGGCTCTGCATCTGGGGGTGCGTCATGCGCGCAACACTATCGACGCTCTTTATTCTGTCACTGGCGAACGGGCTGTCCGCCTGCTCCGAGGCTGAAGGCCCGACCCTGCCTCGCGTGTCGGTTCCGGCCAGTCTTGAAACCGCCGCTGTCGCCGGCGCCGGCGACGCCGCGGACGATCCCGCGTTCTGGCGCGCGCAGGCCCCGGCGCAATCGCGCATTCTGGGCACCGACAAGAAAAGCGGCCTTTATGTCTACACGCTCGACGGCGGCACGGCCCAATACCTGCCCGCAGGCCGCATGAACAATGTCGATGTGCGCTATGGCTTTGAAGCGGGCGCTCAGACGGTGGACATCGCCGTCGCCTCGGACCGCACCAACATCGCCATCGCGGTGTTCTTCATTGACCCCGCCACAGGCGAGGTCAGCCCGGCGCCGGGCGGGGTTCTGCCGCTCGATTTCGTCGATCCGTATGGACTGTGCCTCTATCAGCGACCGACCGACAACGCCCTGTTCGCCTTCGTCACCGAAGACGACACCGGTCGACTGACCCAGGAACGGCTCTGGTTCGAAGACGGCGCCATGCGCAGCGAGACCGTGCGCACCTTCGAAATCGGTTCGATCTCGGAAGGGTGCGCCGTCGATGATGCAACGGGAAGGGTCTATATCGCCGAGGAGAACACGGCGGTCTGGGTCTATGACGCGGATCCGGCGACAGGTGACGCCCGCACCTTGCTGGCCGAAGTCAATTCCGACAGCCTCGTCGCCGATGCCGAAGGCGTGGCGCTGTGGCCGCAAGCAAACGCTGCGCCCTGGCTCGTCGTCTCCAGCCAGGGAGACAGCGCCTACGCGGTCTTTGACACCGCGGACAACAGCCTGATCGGGCGCTTCGAGGTGAATGGCGGGGATATTGACCGCACCTCCGAGACGGACGGCATCGATGTTCACGCCCTGCCCCTGCCGGGCCATCCCGAAGGCGTCTTCCTGGCGCAGGACGATGAGGAAGACAGTGGCGGTCAGAACTTCAAAGTCACCGACCTCGCCGCAATCCGGGCCGCGCTGACCCAGGCGCCGCAATAAGCATCAGCCGGGGTGACGACCGCGTCATCCCGGCGTATTTTGCGCTGCGTGTCCCCGTAGCTCAGCAGGATAGAGCATCAGATTCCTAATCTGAGGGCCACTGGTTCGAATCCAGTCGGGGACACCAGTGATTCCTTCGACCTTCGGCGTTTCGAGGGGGCTCTCGCGCCACCAGGCGCACGCAATTGTCGTCTCGACCGGATCTATCGTGAACAAACATTGTCCTGGAGAGCGCGCTGAGCGCCATCTTTAGTTAAAAGTCGGCAATACATTGAGTCTTGTCTGTAATCAGCTGCACGGCAGGCCTATAAACCTCATTGCAACGCTCACCTGATCATTGACGCATACGGTGATCCATTTCCCGCTTTCTTGCGAACGTGTCGCAGCTACAGTGAAAATTCATCAAACCGTTAAATAGTGGCTTTTCAGGTAGACAGGCTCACTCTAGCCTTAGCATGGACAAAAGTTTAGAAACCGGGGGGGTAGAATGGCGATGGGCAATCAAAAACCGGCCTTGCTGCTGGTTGAAGATGACGATCAGGAAGCCTTCCTCTTTGAAAAAATGCTTCGCGAAGAAGCTGGCGCCGCCTCCATTGATCGTGCAGTCAAAGGTGAACAGGCGCTCGAACTGGTCCGCGCCAACCCTCATTACGACTGTGTGGTTCTCGACCTCAAACTGTCCGGTGAAGACGGCGTCTGGGTGCTTGAGCAATTGTCGCAGGATGAGGTGTTGTCTCACATCCCCGTGATCGTCTTCTCCGGCGACACCCAGCGCCTGCAGCAGGCCTGTTCCCGATACGACAACGTGGTTTCATCCGTTCGCAAGCCGGAAACCCTCGAACAGTATCGCGCGGCGCTGACCATTGTGATGGCCATTCTCCAGGCGGCCGTACACGTCGCCTGATCCTGAGCGATAGCGATGCTTGCCCCACGTCCTTAACTGTTTAAGCTTCCGGGAAAATCATCCGGGAGGACAGAGCAGTGGATCTCAACGGTAAAATCGCCATCGTCACCGGCGGAGCCAGCGGCATCGGCAAGGCCTGCGCCAGCGCGTTTCACGCCCAGGGCGCCAGGGTCGTCATCGCCGATCTCAACACAGACGCGGCCGCCAGGGCGGGTTCAGAGTTCGGCGGTTTCGGCCAGGGTGTCGACGTCACTGATGAAGCCGCGTTGGCGCGCCTGATCAATCGGGTCGAACGCGAACTGGGCCCGGTGGACATTTTCATGTCCAATGCCGGCATCGGGGTGTCTGACGGTCCGCTCTGGGGCGCAGGCGACGCTCCCACCCCCGCCTGGGACGCATGCTGGCAAGTCAATGTGATGGCGAGCGTCTACGCCGCCCGCATGCTGGCGAAATCCATGGCCAGCCGCCATGGACACTTCATCATCACAGCCTCCGCCGCCGGCCTTCTCAACCAGATCGGCGACGCCCCCTATTCCGCCACTAAGGCTGCGGCGGTCTCTTTCGCCGAAAGCCTCGCCATCACCCATGGCGATGACGGCCTGAAGGTTCAGTGCCTGTGCCCGGAAGGGGTGAATACGCCGCTGGTGAAGGGCATAGAGGGCGGCGCCCAGGGGCTGAGCGGCTATCTCGAACCCGAGGACGTGGCGCAAACCCTTCTGAAGGCGATGGAAGAGAACCGCTTCATGGTCACCACCCATGAACAGACCGCCGGCTATGCGGCCATGAAGGGCGCTGAGCGTGATCGCTGGGTGGGCGGCATGCGCAAGCTGCGCCGCATGCTGGTCGAAGCCAATAACGGCCGTCCGCTTTAAGACCTTCAGGGGCGGCCTGAGGGCCGCCCTACTCGTTCAGCGCAATGACTCCGCACTGGCCGCCAAAATGACCGGCATGGCCCTGTTTGGCGGCGCGCCTGCAGGAGAAGAAACGGTCTTGCCCGGCAAAGGTGCAGGCCTGGATCCAGCTGATGTTTGCGGCGGGAACGCCGGCCGCCACCAGCTGACGTCGCGCGCCTTCAGACACGTTGAGGCCCGCCCCGCCCTCGGCATCACGCGGCAAGGCCATGCCTTCATCAAGCGGGCCGAACTGGGCTTCGAACTGGGCGAGCACTTCAGGTCCGACGCGATAGTTCTCGGCGCTCACGGCCGGGCCGATCACAGCCTGAAGCGTTTCGGGGCGTGCTCCGTAGGCCTCGGACAGAGCGCTTATGGCCGCCGGGACCACTTTCGCCACCACGCCGCGCCAGCCGGCATGTATGGCGGCGATGGATCGGGTCTCGCGATCATACAGGAGCACCGGGGTGCAATCGGCGGTCTGCGCACACAACGCCAGCCCGGGACGATCGGTGATCAGGGCGTCGCCCTCGCCCGCAGCCCCGTCTTCGGGCGCCGCATCCACCCGGATCACCGTGTCGCCATGCACTTGCCGGGCAAACACAGGACGGGCGCCGATGGCGTCTCCCAGGCGGCGGCGGTTCTCTTGAACCCGCTCCTTCTCGTCGCCGCGCGACCAGGACAGGTTCAAGCTGGCGTACGGCCCCTCGCTCACACCGCCCGTGCGGGTGGTGAAGCCATGACTTACACGCTCATCGCCAAAGCCCTCTGCCCGCAGGATGTCCAGCATGGCGTTACTCCGCAAGAAAGCCGACCCGCCCCCGGCCCAGATCATAGGCGGCGCGGGCCTCGGCCACATCGGTCAAAGTCTGCTCCAGGGCGAACCAGTCATCTCTGTCCGCGATCGGCGCCCAGACCGATTCCATGCGCTCAATCGTCATGTGCACAGGCGCATCCTTGTTGAAATAGGGATGAGACAGGCGCTCCGGCCGCAGCGGCGTCCGCTCCGTCAGCTTGTTCAGGACTGACGCAAACTGATCATCGCGATACAGGGCGCCGCGCTGGGACTGAAGCGCCCGCTCGCGTGAGGCGTCCCCACAGAACCAGTCGAAAAAGAGCGCCTCGAACGGGATCTCGAGCGCGCGGCTGGCGTTCAGAAGGCCGCCCACCAATGCGCTGTCGCTGTCATCCCCCTTCGTCTCCAGCCCCAGGCGATGGTGAAAGGCCGTGACGATCTCACGCTTGTAATGCTCGGGGTAGGTCTCCAACGCGGCGATCAGGGCCTCCCGGTCGCCCACCAGGCTAAGGGCGCCCGCCAGTTGCTGCAGAGCCCAGAACACGCTCTCGGGCTGACGGGCATAGGCGTATAGCCCCTGCTCATCAAAATAGGCGGCGGTGAACCCGGGCTCGAAATGCGGCAGGAAACGCCAAGGCCCATAGTCGAAGCTCTCTCCGGTCACCACCAGATTATCTGTGTTGAGCACGCCGTGCACAAAGCCGGCCGCCATCCATTGCGCGGCCAGGCGGGCCGAGCGCTCCGTCACCGCCCGCAACAGGGCGGCGGCGCGATCCTCGCCCATGTCCGCCGCCTCGGGGACAAGCCGAGTGATCGCGTATTCGACAAGTTCAGCGATGAGATCCGGCCGTTCGAAATAGGCGTGACGCTGAAAGACGCCGAACCGCAGATGGGAATGCTGGAGCCGGGTCATGACGGCGGAGCGCGTCGGAGACGGCTCGTCGCCGCGATGCAGCTGCTCGCCAGTCTCGTAGATCGCGAAGGTCTTGGAGGTGTAAACGCCCAGCGCCTCCAGCATCTCGGACGCCAGCACCTCGCGCACGGCGCCCTTCAAGGTCAGGCGGCCATCGCCAGAGCGAGAATACGGCGTCTGTCCCGAGCCCTTGGTGCCCAAATCGAGCAAGCGATCCTGAGAGTCCCGGAGCTGGGCGAAGAGAAAGCCGCGCCCGTCGCCAATCTGGGGATTGTAGGTGCGGAACTGATGGCCGTGATAGCGAATGGCGCGCGGCTCGGACTGATTGTCCGGCAAGGACTCGAAGCGATGGAAATGCGCCTTGCGCGCCTCTGCATCGAGCCCGTCCAGGCCGACCTCCTGCGCCCAGCGCCCGTTCCACCAGCGCAATTGGTCCTGCGGGAAATCGGCCGGCTGCACCGGATCGGAATACTCATCGCCCAAGGCTGCGAAACGCGGATCGGGACGGTATCGGGAAGTCATGCTCATGCTGCAGAGCTAAGCCGTGCCGCGGCGGCTCACAAGGGCCTGGCTTGAAACGCCCTGTCGAGCGCCTTCGCCGACGCCTCGATCGCGGTGACGCAAGCCGGGAACAGGCGCGACATGTTCAGGAATCCATGCGGCACCATGTTCCAGAGCCTGTACTCTACATGGACGCCCGAAGCGGTCAGACGATCACGATAGGCCGCCCCTTCATCCAGGAGCGGGTCCATCTCGGCCGCCAGGATATAGGCGGGCGGCAATCCTTTGAGGTCCTCCGCCAGCAAGGGAGAAATCCGCACATCCGCCGGATCAGCGTCGCGGATGTAATGCTTGCGGATTTCCTCGAGCGTGAATTCGGACAGAAGCGGCCCTTCCTGCCAGCGCGGGCGGTCCTTCTTTGTCTGCAAGAGCTGCATCAAGGGGTAAAGGAGAAGCTGATAGCTGAGCGCGTCACGACGCTCGCGCGCCACGGTCGCCGCAAGATTCCCCCCGGCTGAATCTCCGCCCACCGCAATGCGGTCAGGGTCGAACCCATATGCGGCGAGTTCGCCAGCCAGCGCCGCATCCATCGCGGCGAAAGCGTCATCAACCGCCGCCGGGAAAGGGTGCTCCGGCGCCAGGCGATAATCGACCGAGCAGATCCGCACGCCCGACACCGCCGCCAAACGCCGGCACAACGGGTCATGGGATTTCAGCGAGCCGACCATGAAGCCGCCGCCATGATAGAAGATCAGACCGGGGCCGTGGTCCGGCTGAGCGCCATAGGGAATATAGATACGGGCGGGACGGGGCCCCTCGCCGCCCGCAAACTCTATATCGTGCACTTCCTCCACAGGCGGAGGGGCGACCTCGACCAGCTCTTCCATCCGGGCCATGGCGTCGCGCATGGCGGTGACGGTTTTGCGAGGGTTGAACAGATCGTTCAGCCCGGCCTGGTTAATCCACGTGTCAAATAGGGATAAATCGCTCATCGCCTAAAGCTGGGTGAGCCGGAGCGTCAGCGCAAGACAAACTCCTGTGTCAGCCGCCTTGTTATTGCATCTGGATGGGGCTTTCACGTCCGATGACGCCGGCCAGCGCATCCTCGATCTCCCAGCGCAACACGCGCCAGGCGTTCGCGCTTTCATCCTCGCCCTTCTGTTCGAGCTCGGTGACCGCCATGTCGGCGTAGTTGAGCGCCATGTCTCCATGACGATCGACGAGCGTGAAGGCAATGGCGCGAATATCAAGCGGGGTGATGCGGGACGGACGTTGGGCAGGCATTGGGCGCTCCTTGAGGGTTCACTCACCTCCTGCAAAGCCCTTGCCGGATTCCACGTCAAATAAATCAATCACTTAAGAAGAAGCGTGGGTATGCGGACCGAGTCAGGACTGCCCTTGGGTCGTTTTTGCCGGGCGCTTCGAGCCCGGGGCGTAACCGCCCTCCTCCAGATAGCGCTGCTCCGCCGGGCGCGGGGTCCGGCCCAAAACGGCGTTTCGATGCGGGAAGCGGCCGAAGCGCGCGATCACATCCATATGGGCTCGGGCATGCCGGGTATTGTCGCTGTCCGGACCCAGCCGCTCCTCGCACATCAGAACGGCCAGCGCCTGATCCTCGAGATCCTCGGAATGGGAGAAAGGCAGATAGACAAACGCTCGGCGATCCTTGGGCAGCGCCCAGTCAAACCCGGCCTCCAGCATGCTCATGGCCGCCTCACGCGCCAGCGGATCGAGCCTGAACGCCGCATTCGAGCCGCGCCAGACATTGCGGGGGGCCTGGTCGAGCAGAATCACCAACGCCAGGGCGGTGTCGGGCTCGACCAGCCAGGGATGGTCCAGCACGGACCGGGTCTGCAGAAAGCTGTGACAGGGCGGCCCCAGTTTTCGGCGCACCCGGGCGTCAAACGCCGCATCAACCGTGAACCAGGCTTTCGGGCCAGCCTCCTCGAACCAGAAGTCCAGTATGTCTTCCGGCATCAGCGTCATGATCAGACCCGCTTCTCGCCCGACAGGATCTGGGCGCGCATTTCCGCCGTCAGAGGCACATAGCCGTCCTGATCAGGATCATCGAAGTAGACCGGATCGGCGATCAGCTCGGGATCCCAGCCCTGTTTGACGAGATCGGTTTTCTTCAGCTTGAAGGTCCCGGTCGTGTTCTCGTCCTGGGTCTCCTTGCTCAGCCGCAGGAAGAGCGGGCGGGCGTAATGAGGCAGCTCCTTGTGGACGTGCGCATGCAGGGCGTTGAGATCGAGCCCCTCCTCTGCGACCAGCGCCACCATGCCGGCCTTGCCCGAATAATCCGCCACTTCAACGCCATAAACATTGGCCTGGACGACTTTTTCATGAGTGCCAAAGACTTCGGCGACTTCATTGGTGGACACGTTTTCCGACTTCCAGCGGAAGGTGTCGCCCACCCGGTCGATGAAGTAGAAATAGCCTTGGGCGTCGCGCTTCATCAGGTCGCCGGTGCGGAAGTACAGATCGCCTTCGCTGAACACGTCGCGCAGGATCTTCTTCTTTGTGGCTTCCTCATCGCCATAGCCGTCAAAGCGGTAGCGAGCGTCATCGGGACGGATTTCACCAATCGCCTCGCCCACTTCACCCGGCTTGCATTCGATGCAGCGCCCGTTGGCGTCGCGGATCGGCGCTTCCTCGTCCATGTCGAACTTGACGAGCTTGATGTTGAAGCGTTTGGACAGGTGCGGCGGCACCCGTCCGATCGCGCCCTGTTTGGAATCCAGATTGATCAGGCCGACATTGCCTTCGGTCGCGCCATAGAATTCCATGATCCGCGGGATGCCGGAGCGCTCGACAAACCGCGGCCAGACATCCGGGCGCAGGCCATTGCCGATGGCGATGCGGATCTTGTGCTTCTTCTCCCACTCGCTGGGTTCGGCAGCGACCAGAAAGCGGCACAGCTCGCCCACATACATCAGCATGGTCGCGCCCGTATCGGCGGCGTCCTTCCAGAAGCGGGTGGCGGAGAATTTCCGGCGCACGATCACCGCCCCGCCAAACGACAGCGCCGCGCCGACCCCGCACAGCCCGCCCGTGGCGTGGTACATGGGCAGCACCATCATCATGCGGTCATCCTTGTCGGCATGACCGGCGACGCCAAAGACCTGGAGATAATACAGCGCCCGGGTGTGCGCCACGATCGCCGCCTTGGGCAGACCGGTCGTGCCCGAGGTGTACATCTTCATGCACGGATCAGACGCCTTCAGATGCGCGCGATAGGAGCGGTCCGGACGCACATCGGACTGACCGGACAGAGCCGCATCGAAATCCTGGCCGCCTGGCGCCTTGGCCTGCTTGCCGTCGCTGACCCATGGGGTCAGTTTGCAATTGATGAGCGCGCAGGCGGTCTCATACTGCTCTGCGAGCTCCCCTTCCACGATGACATGGGCGGCTTCGGAGACGTCAATGCAATGGGCGAGGGATTGGCCGGTGATCTGGTTGTTGAGGAGGGCGCCCATGATGCCGACCTTGGACAGGCCGAACCAGATGGCGACGTATTCCCAGCGGTTGGCCATGTAGAGCGCGACCGTGTCGCCCGGCTTCACGCCCTGCGCCAGCGCCCAATGGGCGACGCGGTTCGCATAGCGGTCAAACTGGGCGTAGCTGATCTCGACGCCGCTCTCGGTGATGAAGGCCGTGCGCTGAGCGTGCTTGTCGACGCTGTCTTCGAACAGGTCCGGGGTCAGATATTCTGAGTCAGGCGTGATCTTCTTGAGTGCGCCCAGCATGCGCACCAACTGCGTCGTGTAAAACCATTCGCGACGGATCGTCGACCACAAGCCCATATCAGTATCCTCCCTCGTATCCGCCATTGGCGGTTTAGTTGGGGCGACAGTACGGCTCGAAAACGTCCGGTCAAGTTCGGCTCGGCATGTGGCAGCCGCATTTTTCAACCGCCAATGCGTTGCAGTGCAGCACTATTGCGAATATGACCGGATAAGTGACTGAGTCAGATTCAATAAACGCCTTCCAACGCTCCGCACCTTTGAATGGGTCTAATATTATGAATTGGGGAAAAGAGCTTAGAGCTTTTCGTCAGCGCACCGGCCTGAAACAGGAAGCGGCGGCGCATCTGCTTGGCGTGAGCCAGGCCTATGTGTCGCGCCTGGAAAATTCCACAGCCTCGCCCTCCTCGCAGCTGGAAGCGAAGCTCGAACGCCTGCTGCAGGAACCCGAGCATCGTCCGCTGTTTGAGCATTTCCGCACAACGATCAGCCATTCGCCCCACCTGATCAGCATGCTGGCTGAAGTGGACGGCAAGATCATTGTCGATACGGTCAGCGAGGCCCTGCGCGATCACGGGACGCCCTTCCATCGCCTGGCGCCTGGCGAGGTCCTTGAATCCTCGAATTCGGACGTGATCGAGATTCTCGACGCCTTTCTCGATCTCGGCGCGTTCTCGGGGCGGATCGCCTCCATGCAGGTGACCTGGACCTACAACAATGAGGGGGACCCGGTCTCTCATTGGCGGACCACGGAAATTCCGGTGCGCGATGATGCGGGACGCTGGTATCTGCATGGCGCGCACGTGGAGATCACGGCTGAGGAAAAGCAGCAGTTGCTGCGCGACTGGGACGGCCCGATCAAGGTGCGCACCTTCGCGGATGAAGACGAAGGCGCCGCGCCCAGCCCGGCCAATGACACCGAAGCCGCCTGATCGCAGTATCGGCTTCATGCAAAACAGCCCGGACCTGAGGTCCGGGCTGTTCTGTTTCTGGTCGTCGCCAAGGCTCAGAAAGCCTCGTCCGAGCTGCCGGTGTCTCCGGTGTCGCTCAGCGCCAGCTCATGCCACATGGCGTTGAGGATCGCGAAAGCGCAGGCCAGTCCAAGGCCCAGAATCCAGGTGAAATACCACATCGTCTGTTCTCCTTGTCCTAGTAGTAATCGCCGCTCTCGACCTGCTCGGTCGTGACCCGACCCCACATCACCTTGAACGCCCAGGCGGTATAGGCCAGCACGATCGGCAACAGGATCGCCGTCACGATCAGCATGACGAAGAGGGTCGTGTGGCTGGAAGAGGCGTTCCACACGGTCAGTGAGGCGTTGGGATCGATGCTCGAAGGCAGGATGAACGGGAACATCGACAGCCCAACCGTCGAGATGATGCCCACCACCGACAGCTTGGAGCCGACAAAGGTCATCGCCTCGGAGTTCGAGCGCAGTCCGAACAGCGCCAGCGCCGCCCCGCCAAAGCCCAGCACCGGCGCCAGGATCATCCACGGATAGCGCCCGTAATTGGCGAGCCAGGCCCCGCCCTCCCGCACGGTTTCGGTCAGTCGCGGATTGGCCGGCCCGTCAGGGGCGACCGTATTGGTCACCTGATAGCCCAGATCCCCGAACGCCACCCACGCGCCGGCCAGGGCGAAGAGCACGATCGAAGCGAAGGCGAAGATCGGCGCGAAGGTCCGCGCGCGATCACGCACCGGGCCGTACTCCGCCTTCATCGACAGCCAGGCCGCGCCATGCAGGAACAGCATGGTCACGCTCAACAGCCCGCACAGGAGCGCGAACGGATTGAGCAGGCCAAAGAAGTTGCCGTCCCAGAAAATGCGCATGTCGTCATTCATCCGGAAGGGCGCGCCAACCAGCACATTGCCCACGGCCACGCCAAAGATCAGCGCCGGCACGAAGCCGCCGGTGAACAGCGCCCAGTCCCAGAAATTGCGCCAGCGCGGATCATCCCGCTTGGAGCGGTACTTGAAGCCCACCGGACGCAGGATCAGCGCCGCCAGCACCACGAACATCGCCAGATAGAAGGACGAGAAGGAGACGGCGTAGACCAGCGGCCAGGCCGCGAAGATCGCGCCGCCGCCCAGGATCAGCCAGACCTGATTGCCTTCCCAGGTCGGACCCACCGTGTTGATCGCGATGCGGCGTTCGGTATCGGTCCGGGCGACGAAGGGCAAAAGCCCCGCCACGCCGAGATCAAAACCGTCGGTGATTGCAAACCCGATCAGCAACACGCCCAGCAGCGCCCACCAGATCACCCGCAACAGTTCGTATGAAAGAGGAATGTCCATGGTCTCTCCTCCCTATTCAGCCGGCAGCGGTTCGAAACCGCCCTGGCGTTTCAGGGATGATCCACGCGCCGGACCGTCAGGATAGGGTCCGCGGCGGATGTACTTGATCATCAGGGTGACCTCGACCACAGCCAGCGCGCCATAAAGCGCGGTGAAGCCGACAATGGTCAGGATCATCTGGGTCGGGTGAAGGCTCGACACCCCTTCAAAGGTCGGCAGCACGCCTTCGATGATCCAGGGCTGGCGACCGTATTCGGCCAGCAGCCAGCCCAGCTCCGCGGCCACCCAGGGCAGCGGGAGCGAGACCAGCGCCAGCTTCAGGAACCAGCGGGTTTCATGCTTGCGCAACGAGCTCAGCACGAACGCCGCGCCGAACAGTGCGATGAAGTAGAAACCCAGCCCGGCCATGAAGCGGAAACTCCAGAACATCACCGCCACATTGGGCACCGTATCCATGGCGGCCTGCGCAATGAGGTCCGGTCCGGCGTCGCGCGGATCGTCCACATAGCGACGCAGCAGCATGGCGTAACCCAGATCAAACTTGGCTTCCTGGAACTGGGTCATCGCAACGGCGTCATCTGGATCTTCGCGTAGGCGCATCATCGCGTCATAGGCCCTGACCCCGTTCTCGATCCGGGTTTCGGCATGGGCGACCAGCGGCAGAATGCCTTCGACCTGGGTATCCAGAGAGCGGGTCGCGATCAGGCCCAGCACCCAGGGTATCTCGATGGCGTGCTCGGTCTCGTGGGTTTCACGGTTGGGGAAACCGACCAGGGTCAAGGGCGCCGGCGCCTCTTCGGTATGCCACATGGCCTCCAGCGCTGCGAGCTTCATCTTCTGGTTGTCGGTGAGCGCATATCCGCTCTCATCCCCCAGAACCACGGCCGACAGCGCGCCGGCCAGACCGAAGGCGGCCGCAACCGTCATCGAGCGCTTGGCGAAGCCGACAAAGCGCCGGTTCAGCAGGAAGAAGGCGGATATGGCCAGAACAAAGAGCGCCCCGGTCACATAGCCTGCCGACACGGTGTGCACGAACTTCGCCTGGGCGACCGGGTTGAACAGCACGGCCATGAAGTCGGTGACTTCCATGCGCATGGTGTCGGGGTTGAACTCGGACCCGACCGGGTTCTGCATCCAGCCATTGGCGATCAGAATCCACAGGGCCGACAGGTTGGTGGCGATGGCCATGAACCAGGTGGCGGCCAGATGCCCCAGCTTGCTCATCCGGTCCCAGCCGAAGAAGAACAGGCCGACCAGCGTCGCCTCGAGGAAAAAGGCCATCAGGCCTTCAATGGCCAGCGGCGCGCCGAAAATGTCGCCCACATAGTGGGAGTAATAGGACCAGTTCATGCCGAACTGGAACTCCATCGTGATACCGGTGGACACGCCCAGCACGAAATTGATGCCGAACAGCATGCCCCAGAACTTCGTCATGTCCCGCCAGACCTGACGGCCCGTCATCACATAAACGCTCTCCATGATGGCGAGGATGATGGACAGTCCAAGTGTGAGCGGTACAAAGAGGAAGTGATACATGGCTGTCAGCGCGAATTGCCAGCGCGACAGCTCCACAACGGTCATGTCGACCATGTCACCCTCCAATGCCTTGCGGCAGCGGTTAAAAGAATACGCCCTCGGGCGCAGCCGATGTCTTTATGATCCAAGCGCGTTAGTTTGTATCGTCTGCAAGGTGTCGCATGGGACGAGCGGTCGCACTTCAATCCGGACAAGGGCGTGTATGTCGGGGGTCATGAGTAACACTGATTTGTCCGCTGCGGACATCAAGGCCGCCCAGAAAGCCCGCAAGGCCCGGCTGGCCGCCTATCTGAAAGCCTGGGGGGCGCCGGCGTCCGGCCTGACACGACTGGGCGCCGCTTTCGGCGCCGCGCAGTACGCCGTCTTCATCGGGTTCGCCTGGGGCGCCGCGTGGGCGGTCAGCGCCCTCGTGAACGCTCAGCCTGTCTGGCCCGGACTGGGTCTGGCGCTGGTCTGCGCGGTCCTGCGCGCCGTTCTGCAGGCGGCCGAGACCCGCATGGGCGTTCTCGCCTCTCTCAAGGTTCGTAGCACGGTGCGCGCCCTGGCTGCACGCCGGCTGGTCGAGCGTGGTCCCTCCTATGTCGAGCGTGCGGATTCAGGTGCAACCGCCTCTTCCCTGATCGACGCCGTCGACAAGCTTGACGGTTTCTTCGGCCGCTATCGCCCGCTCATGGGCGTCGTCATGGCGGGCCCGCTCGTGATCATGGCGGCGGCCTTCTCGGCGAGCTATGTGGTGGGGTTGATCTTCCTGGTCACGGCGCCGCTGCTGATCGTCTTCATGGCGCTGGTCGGCGCCGGCGCCGCTGCGGCGTCCAAGGATCAGCTGACCACGCTGCAGCGGCTCGCAGGCCGGTTCAATGACCGGCTGCGCGCCCTGGAAACCCTCAATGCGTTCAACGCCGCCGGGCGTGAACGCGATGGCCTGGCCGACGCCTCCGACGATTTCCGCCGCCGCACCATGAAAGTGCTGGCGATGGCGTTCCTGTCCTCCGGTGTCCTGGAATTCTTCGCCGCTGTCTCCGTCGCCGGATCCGCCATCTATATCGGCTTTTCGCTGCTGGGCGAGTTGCCCTTCGATGCGGGCGAAACAATCACGCTTCAGACGGGCCTGTTCTGTCTGATCCTGGCTCCTGAATTCTACATGCCTCTGCGTCGCCTTTCAGCGGCCTATCATGATCGGGCGGATGCAGAAGCGGGGGCGGAGGCGCTCGCCCCCCTCTTTGACGGGCCGGAAGACTCCATGGCGGCGCTTGAGGCGCTGAACGCCGAGCGCGATCACATCCGCGACGCCCACCTGGCCGGCGAGAGCCCGGAAGCCCTGTTCCGCTCCCAGGGCTTCGAGACGGCGCCCGCGCTGACATTCCGGGAAGCAGGCTCGGTGTATGCGGATGGCAGGCGCGGCCTTGCCCCGTTGAGTTTCGAGGCGCCTGCCGGACAGATCACCGCGCTGTGGGGACCTTCAGGCGTGGGCAAATCCACAGCCCTGAAAATGCTGCTGGGATATGCGCCCCTGACTGAGGGCGCGATCCTTGTGGATGGAGACGCGACCCGCACGCCCCTGATCGGCAAGGCCGCCTGGATTTCCCAGCGCCCACACGTGTTCTTCGGCGACCTCATCGAGAATATCAGCCTGTTTGACGAAAGCCTGCCTCTGGAGCGCATCACTGCGGCCGCAGAAACCGCCGGCGTCATGGATTTCGCCGCCAGCCTGCCAGACGGGCTGGAAACCCGAGTGGGGGAAAAGGGCTATGGCCTGTCGGGAGGGCAGGCGCAGCGCCTTGCTCTGGCGCGCGCCTGGGCGGTCGATATGAAGCTCGTTCTTCTGGATGAACCCACCGCCCATCTTGATGGCGAAGCCGAAGGGCGCTTCCTGGAGGCGCTCAAACGTATCAGCGCCGGACGCACCATTGTGATCGCCACGCACAGCCCCGCCGTTCGCGCCCTCGCGGACCAGGTGATCGAACTCCAGATGGAGGACGCGGCATGAGCGATCTGCGATTCTTCCTCGGTCTCGCCAGACCGGATCGCTGGTGGTTGCGCCTGGGCGCCGCTCTCGCCGCCCTGACCCTGCTCGCCGGCATCGGACTGTTGTCCCTGTCGGGCTGGTTCATCACGGCGTCCGCCGTCGCGGGACTGGCCGGCGCCGGTCGCGCCTTCAACTATCTTTTCGCCTCTGGCGGCGTGCGCGGCTTTGCGCTTGGGCGCACGGTCGGGCGCTATGCCGAACGCATGGTCACCCATGAAGCGACGTTCCGGATTCTGGCGCGCCTGCGGCTCTGGGTCTTCGATACGGTTGCGCCGCTGGCGCCGGCCCGGCTGGGACGCATGCGCGGCGGCGACCTCCTCTCGCGGGTCACACAAGATGTGGACGCGCTCGACAGTCTCTATCTGCGCTTTGTCACGCCGGTGACCGCTGCTGTGACCGGGGCCGTGTTCGCGAGCGTCATCCTGGCCTTTCTCGCCCCTGCCGCCCTGCCCGGCGTGCTGGGGACCTTCCTGCTGGCGAGCGTCATTCTGCCATACTGGGCGGCCCGGACCGCACGCCAAGCCGGTCAGGACCTGACAGGCGAGGCCAGCACATTGCGCGCCGAGGCGGGCGACCTCGTCTCCGGCCTTGCGGAGCTCAAGGCCTATGGCGCAACACACCGCATTATCGATCGGATCGAGACCGCCAATGCAGGTCTTGTCGACGCCCAGACCCGGTTATCGTCCGTCTCGATGATCAATGGCGCCATACTCGCCCTCGCCGCGCCCCTGAGTTTCGTGCTCGGCTTCGGACTCGCCGCCGCCTCCGGCGCCGCAGCCCCCGTTTCAGCCCTCGCCGGCTTCATCGCCTTCGCCCTCTTTGAAGCCGCTGCGCCCCTGGTTCAGGCCGCCGAGCTCTATGGCAAGACGACAGCCTCGGCGCGCCGCCTGAAGGCGCTCACGGAAATCACGCCGGCGGTCAGCGATCCCGCCCGCCCCGCCCCGCTGCCCGAGGGGTGGGACCTGTCCCTGAAGAACGTGACTTTCCGCTACCCCGAGACAGATACAGACATTCTCGACGGCATCGACCTGTCCCTGCCCGAAGGCGGACGACTGGCGCTGGTCGGCGCATCCGGCGCCGGCAAGTCGAGCGTGATCAAATTGCTGATGCGGTTCTACAGCGCGCAGGGGGGCGCTATCACCTTGGGCGGGGCAGCACTGGACGCTCTCGCCATCTCAGATGTTCGCAGCCGGTTCGCGCTGGTGGATCAGCGGGCCGAACTTCTCTCGACCACGCTGCGCGCCAATCTGCGCCTGGCCGATCCGGATGCCGAAGAGGACCGTCTGTGGGACGCGCTCGCACGCGCCGGAGCCGCCGATTTCGTCCGCCGTCTGCCCGAAGGCCTCAAGACCTGGACCGGGGAGCTGGGCGGGCTTGTCTCTGGCGGACAGGCGCGGCGGATCGCCCTGGCGCGCGCCTTCGTCAAGAACGCCCCGGTGCTCTTGCTCGACGAGCCGACAGAAGGGCTCGACGAGACGACCGAGGCGGACTTCCTGGATGCGCTGGACCTTTGGCTGGACGAGGACCCGCGTCGCAGCACCCTTATGGTCACGCATCGCGTCAGGCTTCTGGAACGCGCCCGGCAGATCGCGGTTCTTGAGAACGGGCGTATCGCGGCGGCCGGGCCGGCTGGCGATTTGCGCCAGTCCGACACAGCGCTGAAACGGCTGTTCCCGTCACTCTAGCCTATGGCGGAGGCGGGTTCGGCGGTTCGCGATCGGTATTGCCGAAGCCCGGATCCACGACAATGCGCTGACCGGTCTGTGAATTGCGCAGCACCACCTGGTAGCGATAGGTGAAAAAGCAATTGCACTTGTCGATCACGATCACGCTCTGGCGACCGTCATCCCCGAAGGCGACCTCGAAATCCTGGTCCGACGGCATGATGGCGATGCCGTCCCAGGTCCGGCCATCCAGTTCGAAGCGTTCGAACTCCCAGCCGCCGGTCATGATCACGAAAATCAGCTTGGTCGGAAAATTGATCGAGAAATTGCCTTCATTCTCACCAACATAGGCGGCAAACGTCTGGACGAGTTCATCCCCGACCTCGCGGACCGTCGGCTGAACATAAACCCCGATATGACGCACATCGAGACCGGGAAGTCCCAGCGCCTTGATGCGCTCGACCTGCTTGTCCACTCCGCTCATGTCAGCCCCCTTGATATGGCGCAGCCTGCGCCGTGTCCGCCTGATCAATCTCGTCCCAGAACTGCGTGAATCCCCGGCTCGCATAGCCGCGAGCCTCAAGTGCGCGCCGGACCTGCATAGCCTGCGCGATATCGCCAAGCCGCCAGTAAATGCGTGATTCCAGGTCAGCCGCAGCCAGACGCCGAGGCTCCGCGATCATGCCCAGCTGGTTGAGCGCCGAGCGATACATGGTTTCAGCCTCGCCCTGACGCCCCAGCGCCGAGAGCGCCTGTCCCCGGACATAATACGCGTTCGCCAGGGCGCTTCGCGCGATTTCCTTGCCGTTTGCGATGGATTTCTCCCCGGCGCTAATCGCCTGGGTCGCTTCCACAATGGCTGTCTCATACGAGCCCGCCCTCAGCGCCAGCTCGCCTGCAAGCGTCATCGCCCAGGTCCGGGTCAGATACAGGGTGTCATTCTCGCCGGATTCATTCGTGCGCGCCGCCAGACGTCTCGCTTCGCCAATCAGCAATTGGGCGCGCACCATCTCACCCCGGCTCATCGCGAGCCGGGCCCGCTGGTAGATCAGCTGGACATAGATGCGACCATAGGAATCGTTCTCCGGCGATTGCGTAAAGAGGGCGTTGACGGTGTCGAGCGCCTCGTCCAGCAATTCCGCGCTGCGCTCGTCCTCACCCAGCTCTGTCGCGATGCCGGCGATTTCACCCTGGGTATGCGCCACGTTCAGCAGCAGGCGCGACACGCCCGGAGACTGTTCCAAGTCCTGGCGATAGAGCGACAGCTCGCGTTCGCGGGTCGCAAGCGCGTCTCGCAGCGCCCCGGCGTCACGCTGGGCGTCGGCCAGCCAGCCCAGCGTATTGCCAAGGTCTGACAGACCAATGACATGCGCCTCGATCAATCCGTTTTCAAAGATGTCCACCGCTTCTTCAAACAGCGCGGTCGCGGACACCGGGTTGCCGGTATCAAGATCGATGACGCCCAGATTGAGCGCGGCGTAACCGCGCTCGGCCTGATAGCTGGGATTGTCAGGCTCGCGCGCGACCAGGGTCTCGGCCAGCTCGGCATAGATATCCATATAGTCGCCGGCGGTTGCTATATCCCCGCTGCGATAGGCCTGGTTACCGACCCAGTAGGCCGATTGCGCGTGATCGTAGACACGTTGAAGATTGTTCGGCGCGCGGTTCAGCAGGGCCTCGGTCATCTCGAAAGCCGCCAGAAACGCCTCGCGGGCCTCTTCAGGCTGACCATGCACGTCGCGCGCTTCACCAATGAGATTGAACAGGCGCGCGCGGCGACCCAGCTCGTCATCCGAAAGCCCGGCGACGGACGTCTCCAGATATGTGCGCGTCAACTCGTCAGCCAGTCGGATCAGGGTTTCCTGACTCGCCGCACGCGGCAGGTTCTCGGTGATGTCGGTCAGAAGGCGGCTGGTGAAAGCCTGCGCCTGCGCGGCTTCGTCCTGATAGGCGCTGATCTGGTCGGCCTGCCAGACCGTGACGCCCAGCAACAGGGCGCAGGCGGTTGCAAGCCCGGTCGCCAGAGGCCGATGCGCCACGCTGCTCGCCACGGTGCGCGCCAGCGTGATGCCGGCGTCAGAACTGCATTCATGCGCGATCTCGTCGGCAATGATCTCGACACTGGTCTCGTCATTGTAGAGCGCCCCGATCACCGGGGGCCTGGGCAGCGTCCAGAACGATCCATTACTGCGCCGCTCGGCCCGCAAGGCCATGGGCAAAACGGGCCTTTCGGTCTCCACACCGACAATGTGGATGTGGCGCATCCCGTGGGACCATGTGAAATCTTCCAGAAAATTGTTGAGCGTCTGGCACTTGAGAGCCGCCGGAGAGGACAGGACGAAAAGCCGCGCCTTCTTCTCGGCCACGCCCACTTCCGCGGACAGAACAGCGCGCACGCCGCGATCCAGCAAAGCCTGTTTCAAACGCTCGGCGCGCGCCTCATCGGCGCTGGCTGCGGCGATGATCACCAGAGGCTGTTTTCTGGAGCTCAATGATTCAGTTCCTGAAATGACGAAATGACCCCATGGCTTTGTATAGCGTCTTGAATGACATGGCTGCATCAGGATTAATGCAGCGTAGACCATCTTGCTCCTGTCAGCTCCAAAAATCTCTCTCAAGAGGCGAAAAGCCGCGGACGAAGCATTGCGGAAAAGCTTTGCACAAGCTGTTGAATTAGTTCAATTAATATAATTATCAGAAGATTGTTCAATTTCTTGAAGCGCTTGAGCTCACACAAGAAGCGCAGCGCCAACTCGCCAGAACACTCACATTTTTTCTTGTGGAAAGGTCGCGATTCTCCGGGCTCCGGCCCGCGGGGACAGGCTTGGCCGGCCGGACTGGTACGGGCGGTCGGACTCGAACCGACAAGGGCTTGCGCCCGGGGGATTTTGAGTCCCCTGCGTCTACCAATTCCGCCACGCCCGCACGCATGTCGACGCAAGCGGTCTGTATGCCTTGAAATCCTCACCTGGTCGAGCCCGGTTGTTCAGTTCCCGCTCCGGTTTGGGCTGTTTGCGAATCACGCGGCGCTCTCACATGGACGGCTCGCCCCCATCGCACTAGAAGTGAAGCGGTTTCAGCCTGACATAAGGTGATGTTGATGGCGCAGATAGAGCCTGACGAATCCCGGTCCGATCACCCCGAGCCCGGTGAAGATCTGGGGCTGACCGACGCGCTTGCCCGCATCGCCGAGACAGCGCCCGAGGACGGACTGACCCTGGGACAGTTCAGCGACGCCCTGGGCGAGCGCGTATTCGGCGCCTTGCTCTTTGCGCTCGCCATTCCGGTATGCATGCCCTTCCTTTATGGCGTGCCCCAGATTGTCGCCCTGCCGATGATGGCGATCGCCGCGCAAATGGCGGCGGGACGCGCCCATCCGTGGATGCCGAAAGGGTTTCGCGATCGCCCGCTGGACAAGCCCAGCCTTGTCCGCATCGCCCGCTGGTCCAAGAAATGGTTCGGCTGGCTGGAAGCTCTGGCGCGACCGCGTTTCAGCGCCCTCTCCGGCCCCACAGCGGAACGGGTGGTCGGCGCAGTCTTCGTTCTGTTCTGCACCTCGATCCTGATCCCCCTGCCCACCACCAACACGGCGCCCGGCATCGGCATCGCCATCGCCTCGATCGGCCTGATCACCCGAGACGGACTTCTGGTGCTCGCTGGTCTCATTCTCGGGATTTTCTGGATCAGCCTGCTCATCATCGGCTTCACGTTCTTTGGAGCGGCGTTTATCGACCTGCTCAAAGAGTTCATTCTGGGCCTGATCGGTGCTGGCGGCTGAGGCTGCGACGCCCTGTCCCTCGCTCTTCTCGCCACGCTGACCTAGGTTCATGACCATGCCCGTACTTCCCCCCCTTCTGGACCGATGGACCCGTCCCGACACCTGGCCGCTCATCGGAGCCCTCGTGTCCGCCAGCCTGTTGCTGGGCGCGTTCGGATTTGAAGTGATCGGGCGCTATGCGCCTTGCCCGCTCTGCATCGAGCAACGCTGGGCGCACGCCTATCTGCTGTTCGCCGGACTGGTCCTGTTCATAGGCCTCAACGTCCTCAGGCCCATGAACGCCCTTGCTGCACGGGCGGCCACGCTGGTTATCGCCGCCCTGGCCGGGTTCAGCGCCTGGCGCGCAGGTTACCATGCGGGCGGCGAATACGGATTCTGGCGGCTTGACTGTCTGGCCGCGGACACCAGTTCCGTCAGCGTCGAGGATCTGCTTTCCTCGCTGAGCACCGCGACCAATGTGGTGCTGTGCGATGAACCGGCCTGGACCCTTCTGGGCGTGTCCATGGCGGGGTACAACGCCCTCATCAGCGGCCTTCTGATGCTGGTCTCGATCCTCATCGTGTTCCGCGAACCCTATCGGAGCGAGTAATGGCGCAACGCAAGACCATCCGTCGTCCGGGCCGCAAGGCCGACGCCTCGCGCATCGAATCCATGGTGCGTGTGGACCATGCCGGCGAGTACGCCGCCGTGGCGATCTACCAGGGCCAGCGCGCCGTCTTCAAGGGGCGTCCGGAGAAGGCACGCATCGCCAGCCAGCTGGTGCATATGGAAGCGGACGAGCAGCACCATCTGCAGGCCTTTGACGACCATATCCGCGACGGCAAGGCGCGCCCGACCCTGCTCTCGCCCATCGCCAATCTGGCAGGCTTTGCACTCGGCGCCGGCACCGCGCTTCTGGGCGAGAAAGCCGCCCACGCCTGCACCGAAGCGATCGAAGCGGTGATCGAGGGCCATTACGATGATCAGGTGCAGGAGCTGCGTTGGGCGGGACGCGATGCGCTGGCCGATCAGTTCGCCCAGTTCCGGGACGAGGAAACCGCGCACAAGGATCTCGCGGTAGAGGAAGGCGCCAAGAGCGCGGCCGGGTATCCCGCCCTTTCGGCGCTCATCTCCACGGGTTGTCTCACCGCCATCGCCCTGTGCACGCGGATCTAGCGCTCGAGCGCCTTGAGCCGCTCCACCGCCGCCATCTTGTCGATGGCCGCCTTCACATAGACATCAAGCGCTGCGCCATCTGAATAGTCCGCGTCGGCGGTGAAGTGTACGCGGCGGTCGGCCTTGAGCTTGGCGGTCTTTTCCGCGCCCTTGGCGTCACCCGCGGGATGAACCGCGATGGACACCCCGCCCTGCTCCTTGACCGTGCGCATGCAGGGCACATCGGTGTCGCCGTCACCCACATAGATCATGTTCCGAAAGGGCACCGGACGGTCATCCTCGGGCACATAGGCGTTGACCTCGGCATGGTCGGAGAGGTCCAGCGCGCCCTTGTTGATGCGGAACAGGAACTGGGTCTTGTTGGTGTAGTTCACAGCCGACGCCGCCCAGACCGGCACGTCATCGGCATTGTATTTGAATTCGCTGGCGAAGATCGCGTCGAACTCCTTGCCCACCGCGCTCGCCGCGATCATCTCCTTAAGCCCGGACGAGATGATGTAGTGCTGCACCCGGACGCCACGCGCTTCGCCGTATTCGCGCAGGCGCTGGAACCAGCCTTCGGCGACGCCGGGAAAGAAGCTGACGGACTGGCCGTGACGTTCGATATCCTCGCGGCGGAAGCGCACATCCTCACGCTGGGCGGCTTTCACCATCTCATGCATGTAGATGAGGATATTGTCCGCACCGAGACGGGCCGCCTCGCCATTCACCCGTCCCCAGAACGCGCCGATCTCCTCACCGATCTCGGGTATGAAGGAATGCTCTTGCATGGAGCCGGGGCTCAGCGTGCCGTCAAAATCATAGGCGATGGCGATGGTGGGCGCGTGTGTCATGGATCGCGATGAAGCCTGTTTCGGATCGGCGTGCAAGCAGGCCTTTCCCTAGGCCTCCAGCTCCACATCCCAGTAGAGATAATCAAGCCAGCTTTCGTGCAGGTATTTGGGCGGAAAGCGCCGCCCCTGGGACTGCAGCTGATGCTGGCTGGGACGATCCGCATCGCGCAGCAGCGGCATCTTGGCCTCACGCGGCGTACGCCCGCCCTTCTTAAGGTTACACGGCGCACAGGCGGCGACGATATTGTCCCAGGTGGTCCGGCCGCCATAGGCGCGCGGCACCACATGATCAAAGGTCAGCTGGTCGAGCTTATCCGTGCCGCAATACTGGCAGCGGAAGCCGTCGCGCAGGAAGACGTTGAAGCGCGTGAAGGCCGGCGGGCGATCCTGGCTGACATAGTCGCGCAGGGCGACGACCGAAGGCGCGCGGATCGAGCGCGACGGGCTGCGGATCTCGGTATTGTATTCGGAGACAATGTCCACACGCTCAAGGAAGGCCGCCTTGATGGCTTCCTGCCAGGGCCAGGTGGACAGGGGGTAATAGGACAGCGGTTGATAGTCCGCGTTCAGGACAAGGCATCTCAGGTCATCAGGCGCAGCCTTAAAGACCCGCATGACCGCCCCCGCACCTCAGCGCCGGGCGGCGCGTTTGAAGGAGGATGGCCCCCTGATATGCAAGCGTCGTCTTGAAGACGCGCCTCCCTCTTAGCCATCGGGCTGATCCATCCAGCGAATCAACAACCCGGTCCTTGAGACAGGCGCACAATACGCCTGTTCGCATGACATGGCTATGACACAGGCTCGACGCTTGTTTGACAGTCGCGCCTAGCCGCGCAGACGCCCTGATAGCGCCGCCTCGATGAACTGCTGACCGAGCTCCAGCCCGTCCGGGCCGATGGAGTGGGGAATGCCGCGCGAAATGTGGAACTGCGCGCCATGGCCGGCTTCGGCGAGCCCCTGGGCCGCCATGAAGGTCATGCCCACAGGCAGCACGTCATCACTGTCGCCATGGATCAGCATGATGGGCGGCTTGGCGGTCATTTCAGACTTCAGCCGCTCGGGCCCCGGCAGCGCGCCGGAATAGCCGATGACGCCCGCCGGCGCGACCTCGCGCCGGAGCGCGGTGTGCAGCGCCATCATCGTGCCTTGCGAGAAGCCGATCAGGACGAGGTTTTCCGGGGCGACCTCCCAACGGCGCAATTCGGACGCGACGAATTGTTCCGCCGTCGCGTGGGCCGATCGCACCCCCTGTTCCATGGCGACCGGATCCAGGCGGGAGATCGGGAACCATTGATAGCCGCCCGGCGCGCCGGGCACGGATTCGGGCGCATCGGGCGACGCCCAGGCCACGTCGGGAAAATGCGGCGCCCAGTGCTGGGCGAGACCTGCGAGATCCGCGCCATTGGAGCCATAGCCATGAAACAGGATGACCAGCTTTTTCGCCTGCCCGGATTTGGGTGCGATGCGCGGACCGTCGATCAGGATCATGGGTGTGCCCTTCCATTGTGTGCGCGGCGATCATAGAGCGCTGACCGGACAGGAAAACCCCAAGTCTCGCACTCGCTTCAGCGCGATGATATGCAAGCGCCATGAGCGCCTTCAGAACCCGTTTCGCCCCCTCGCCCACGGGCTATCTGCATCTGGGGCACGCCTTCTCGGCCCTGACCGCGTTTGACGCGGCGCGGGAGGCGGACGGCGTGTGTCTGCTGCGGATCGAGGATATCGACACGAACCGCTGCAAGCCCGACTTCGAAGCCGCGGCGCTGGAGGATCTGGACTGGCTGGGCTGCAACTGGCCTGAACCGGTCCGTCGCCAGAGCGAGCATTTCCCCGAGTATCATGTAGCGCTTGAAACCCTCGCTGCGCGAGGCCTCGTCTATCGGTGTTTCAAGACCCGGCAGGAGATTGCCGAGGACATCGCCCGCGCGCCGCACCATCCCGGCGAAGGGCCCGAAGGCGTGATCTATCCCGGCCCGCCAGAGCCGATGAGCGCGGACGAGGAGGCCGAACGGCTGGAACGAGGCGAGGCGTTTTCATGGCGGCTCTCCATCAATGCGTGCCGCGATCATCTCGGCGCCGCCTTTGACCGTCTGTGCTTTGTCGAAACCGGCGAAGGCCCCGAAAGCGAGACCGGCGAGGTGCGGGCGCGTCCCGAAACGCTGGGAGACGTGATCCTGGGCCGCAAGGATGTGGGCACGAGCTATCACCTCGCCTGCACCCATGATGATGCGCTGCAGGGCGTCACCCATGTGATCCGGGGCGTGGACCTGTATTTCGCCACGCATCTGCATCGGCTGTTGCAGGAGCTGATGGGCTGGTCGGTCCCGATCTATCGCCATCACCGGCTGATGCTGGATGAAAGCGGCAAGCGCTTCGCCAAGCGCGACCGCTCGCTCACCCTGCGCGCCCTGCGGGAGGCGGGCGAGACGCCCGAAACCCTGCGCGAACGGGTCGGCCTCTAGGCGCTCGTCTGGCGCTTTCTCATCACGAACAGGGCGAGCGCGATGACGTTGAACACCGCCGCCATCACGAAGGGCGCGCCCGGAAACACAACGCCGCCCACGCCGTTCTGGAAGGCGAAGAAAAGCTGTGTGTAGATGAGCGGGCTGAGGATCAGCACGATCGCGCCCAGCCCGGACAGGCCGCCCTGCAGTTCGCCCTGGGCGTCCGGCGGGGTCCGCTCGGTCATCACCTTCTGAAGCGCCGGCCCCTCCATCCCCGTGAACAGGGCTGGCAGAAGCCACAGATAGAGCACCAGGGTCGTCGGCGCTGTCGCCAGACCAATCAGCGCCACGGCTTCAAGCGCAAAAGCGATCCAGATCACGCGCCGCTCGCCAATGCGCGGCATCAGGAAAGGAGTCACAACCGCCTGGCAGATCACGAACAGAACGCCATAGGCGGCGAGCGAAATGCCGATCTCGCCTTCGGTCCAGCCAAACTTGGCGATAGCGATATAGGACCAGACCGCCGGATATACGAAACCGGCCAGCTGGGACAGGAAATAGACCCAGACCAGTACGCCCAGCCCCTCGGCCCGGCGCAGACGCAACAGGGTGGCGATGGAATTGGACCGCTTCCAGGAAAAGGGCCGGCGGTGCTCGGGCTTGAGGGATTCAGGCACCACGAACCAGCCATAAAGCGCATTCACGCCCGCAAGCGCAGCGGCGGCGAAGAAGGGCGCGCGTGGGGTCAATTCGCCCAGAAGCCCGCCCAGCGCCGGCCCCAGGACGAACCCCGCCCCCATCGCAGCGCCCAGAAGGCCAAAACGTCGGGCGCGTTCTTCGGGCGTGGAAATGTCGGCGATATAGGCGTTGGCGGTAGAGTGCGTGGCGGCGAAAACGCCTGAGAGCAAGCGCGCGATGAAGAACACGACCAGCGCGTGGGCGAGCCCCATCAGCAGGAAGTCCACCATCAGGGCGGTCAGTGACAATAAAAGCACCGGGCGGCGCCCCAACCGGTCCGACAGCCCGCCGATGATGGGCGAGAAGACGAACTGCATCAGCGCGAACACGAAGGTGGCGATGCCGCCCCAGCGCGCCGCCTCCCCGACCCCGCCGCCCGTGAGCTCCATCAGGAGGCTGGGCAGGACCGGAATGATGAGCGCAAAGCCCAGAGCATCGATCGCCACCGTGCCCGTGATGAAGACGGTGGCGGCGGCGCGGGGGGCGGGCTTCACGGAGGCTGGATCGGGCGAGTTCTGGATCATGCCTGTCTATGCGCAGACCCGAGAACAACCAGCAAGCCCGGATCTGGGGCGCGTCTTATTGCGTCCGCGTCACATAAGGCATAGGCGCTGCGCTCTCGATCTCGACCTGGCTCAGGAAACCGTCCATGACGCAGCGCGCCAGCACGCCTTCCCCGACGGGAATATCCGGCCAGGGGTCGCACCGGGTCTGACGGTCGCCGAGATCGCCGCCGCGCTCAAAGGTCAGCGTGATCGCGCTGCCTTCACGCTCCCAAGCCACTGGCGCGCTATTGCGGCCGCCGTCCTCGCCCAGCTGTCCGGCGCCCGACATGGCGCCCGCTTCAGCCGGCTCGAAGACCAGCGGCAGATCATCAAGATCGACACCGACCGTGTAGCTTTTCCCCGCCGGGGTGAGCACGTCGTCCTGCCCCACGGCCGGGCTGGCCAGACACGTTGCGACCGCCGCTGTAACGGCAAGGGTCATGCGCTTCATCAGGTCTCTCCCGCTGTGTGTGATGAGAGTCTGATCCCATGAGGTTAAGATATCGATCTGTCTATTCTCGCCCCTGGGAGCTCACCGTGTAAAAGCCCCTCGTCGAGATGGGCGCATCTCCTCCGCCAGGGCCGAGGCGGCCTGTTCCGCAATCCAGTCGGAAGAACGCGACACATCCGAGCGATCTGCGCCGCCGCAACCGCCCGCCATCACGACATGCGTTGTCAGCATGACCAGAAGTTTTGCGGTCGTGGCCCTTACCCGGGGCCAATGGCTACTGGTCGGTTTCCAGCCCCAGAACCTCTTCCAGGAACTCGGCCTGACGACGGTAATAGAAGAGCTGGTTGGACAGCTTGCGCCAGCCATGGCCCTCATCCGGGATCCGGATGAAGTCCGCCCGGACGCCGTTCTCGCGCAGGGTGCGCACCATCACTTCGGTCTCTGCAATATCAATGCGCGGATCCATGACGCCATGCGAGTAGAGCACGGGCACATTGATCTGGTCCGCCTGACGAATGGGCGAATTCTCGGTGTAGTAATCGCGCCAGCGCTGCTCGGTGATGTCGCCGTACTCGATGCGATCAGACGCCTTCAGCGCGGGCGAGGCGATATCGAGCGCCGTCACCCAGTCCGCCACGCCATAGAGGGACGCGCCCGCCTTGAAATGCCCCGGGAAGTTCGCCAGCACGGCGTTCACGGCATAGCCGCCATAGGACCCGCCGACCACAGCGGCGCGATCCGCATCCACTCGGCCGTCCTCGCCCAGCCAGTTGAGCATGTCCACCAGATCGGCGATGGATTCCAGGCGGTTCTCCTGGTCATCGAGCGTCACATAGGTATGCCCGAAACCGGTCGAGCCGCGCACATTGGGTTCAAACACCGCCATGCCCCGATCCACGTGATACTGGACGATGGCGTCAAAGGTCGGACGCGACTGGGAGGTCGGCCCGCCATGGACAAAGAACACCACCGGCGGCAGCCGGTCATCGGTGCGGGAGCTGTCATCAGGCAAATAGAGAAGCCCTTGCAGCTCCACCCCGTCACGCGCGGTGATCCGCACATCCTCGGGCCGCACGAGACGCTCTGCATCCAGCCCCGCCATGGAGGCGGAGAAGGTGTCGAACACCTCGCCGGTCTGCATGTCCCAGAGCTGGAAGCCGCCCGGCGTGCGCCAACCGTTCACATTGATCAGAACGCGGCTGGAATGATCCGTGCAGCTGATCCCGTAGACGCCTTCGGCCAGCGCCGGCGTGGGTAGCGTTTCTCCCGTCGACAGATCCCGAGCGTGAAGCCGGGAATAGCCGCCCTCATTCACGCTCCAGACCAGATAACGATCGTTCTCCCCGCACAGATAGACGCTCTCGATGTCATGCGGCGCGCTTTCCACCAGGCTGAAGCTGTTGGTGAAGACATCATATCTCATGAGAGCGCTGTATTCGCGCCCGCGATTTGAGACGAGATAGAAGCCTGAGGAATCGTCCTGCCACGCAATGGAACCGTGCGCGGCGCGGCGCTCGGGCGCGGAAATCGGGGTGAAGGCCCCGGTCTCCAGACTCAGAAGCCCCAGATCATCGGAATCCTCGCCCCGGGACTGGCTGACGGTCACGAAGCGCCCGTCAGGCGAGATCGCGCCGGGATAGTTGGCGTACGACCCCTCATAGACCATGGACCGTTCGCCGGTTTCGAGATCCGCCGTGTAGATGTCGAAATCGAGATTATTGCGGGCGGTCGAGGCGAAAACGATGGTCTGGCCGTCCGCGCCGAAATCCCCGAACACCCGGAAGGCGCCGTCTTCCGCGGGGAAGACCTGGTCCTCGTGCAATCCGTCAGCAGTGATGCGGTAATAGGCTTCCTGCTCATTCCCGTCATTGTCCGCGCCGTAGATCAGGCTGTCGCCATCCGGCGTCCAACGGAAGAAGGTGATGCCATTGCCATAGGTCAGACGCGTGGGCTGCCCGCCCTCGGCGTCCATGATCCACAATTGCGGCTCTCCCGTGATCGACCAGCGGAACGCGGCCCTGGAGCCGTCAGGCGAGAGCTGCGCTCCGCCGGCGGCGCCGTTGGCGGCCAGCAGATAACGGGCGATGTCGGCGGGGTCTTCGCCCGCCAGGCCAATGCTGACCGCTTCATCGCTCGGTGAAATCGCGTCGAGGCTCTCGTCATAACCGGACTGACCGCCGGCGGTCTGGGCGAACGCCGAAGCGCCCATGAGCGTGGATCCTGCCAGCAGGATGGAAAGCAGCCGTGTCATGTGCGTCCCCTGGTGTCTTTGCACGTTTCGCAAAGATTAAGGGCAAACGCGGACCAGTGAAAGTTGTCTCGTATAACAGTGCTCAGAAGCCGTAGAGCAAAGACACGTCGAGACGGGTGTCGGTGGGTTCGAAACCCGGTTCTGTCTCGAACTCGTGCTCGATGTGCAGACCGGTCTGGACCGCCCAGTGCCCGAACAGGCGATTGGTCAGCGTAAAGCGCTGATCCACCCGGGACCCGCCGCCGCCATAGACCGTCGTCTTGGATTCAAACCGGCTGGTGTCGTTGATCTGGAAACTGAAATCAGACGCCGCTTCCGCCACCCAGTCATCCAGCCTCTGCCCGCTGCCGGCGCGTTCGCGCCAACGATGGCCGACACCGGCGCGCAGCTCCAGGTCCATGCGCTCGCGATCAATCGCATGCCAGACCCCGCCTGCGGTTGCGAAGGCGGACTGCTCATAGGCGCCCACGAGATCGCGTTCATAGGAGCCGCCCGCGTAGTAGCCGAAGCCTGAGTCCAGTTCGCGCGACAGGCGGCTCTCGACCAGCCAGTTGTCCCGGCTCGTGCGGTCTCCGTTCTCGGTGAGGAAATACTCGAACTGATTGTCGACCCGCCAGCCCCGGGGCAGCTCCCGGTCCAGCTCAAACGCAAACGAGAAGTCCATAAGGTCGGTATTGCCATCCTCGACCTGAACCCCCGCGCGGATCTGCCCGGACCATTTCTCGCCCTGCAAGGCGCGGATCGGCGCGGCGAGCCAGCCGCCCGACCCGTCTGGCGCTTCGGCGAGATCCACGGGCGCGGCGCCGATGGAACGGTGTTCAGGCACAGATTCGGGAGCAGCGGCAGGCTCTGGCTGGGGCTCTGGCAGGGGCCAGTCACTAAGGGCGCCCGCGCGGTCAGGTAGATGCGCGATCACATCCGCATGCACCGCCGCCCGGCCGCCATCAACCAGTACCGCAACCATGTCCGCCGTTTCCGCGAAGCGGTCATCATCGATCCCGCGCCGGTCGGCCTCGGCCAGAAGATTGCGATATTCGGGGGGTATGTCAGCGAAGGCCGGAGGCGAGAACACGGCCAGACTGAGGGCCAGGGCGCAGCTGCGAAAGGTCATAAGTCATCCTGATCACGGCGAGTGATTTACCGTGTTTGTGAGCTAGACGCCTTTAGATTTCGTTCAACCGTTCATTCGATCCGCCCGAACCAGCCATCGGGCTCTTCTCCGGTCCACCAGCAAGGCAATTGATCGTAATAATCACCAACCTCAAGCGCAGGCCAGCGCTCACAGCGCGCGCTGTCCGTCCCCGGCGCCAGAAGCGGCAGGTCTTCGCCCGTGATTGTCACCGCGCCTGAAGACTCCATCACCCATTGGCCATCCTCCCCCTGCGAGAAAGGCGGGTGCAAGCCGTTAAAGCTGACGCTCAGCGAGCCATCCGCGTCAAAACTCACCCGATAGCCTTCATCCCCGCCCGGAGAGCCCATCTGATAGACCTGACCCGCCGGGGAGGGCGCGTCCTCGGCCATGGCGATGGAAGACGCGACCATCACCAGGGCGGGCGCAAGGCTCAACAGGGCGAGCTTCATGATCAGCGTTCCTCGTGTCCGGCAGCATCACCCGCCATGGCGGCGCGCGTCTCTTCGGTCTGGGCTTCAAACCGGGCGATCAGATCGAACTCGATCTCGTCCGCCCGCGCTTGCACGGCCTCGCTCAGATCCTCTGACGGCGTCACGCCGAGCGCGTCTAGATCGGCGCTGTCAGCAGTAGAAATGCCTTGCGCCTCAGCTTCCTGACCCATGCCATACCGGGCGATGGAGCGGGCCATGCCATTGATGAAGGCGCTGTAGGCCACGCCGTCATCCGGGCCAAGCTCGCCCGCCTCCATCCGGCGGGTCAGCTCAGCCACGGCGGCCTGGTAGGGCGGCCAGCTTTCCGCAATCGCGCCCAGATCGGCGCTGGCGACGGGGGAGCCATCCCAGTCCGCCCCGCCATAATGGCTGAGATAGGCGGCGATATCGGACGGCGCAGCGTTATAGGCGGTGCGCCAGTCATGGGCGGTCATGCCGTTGAGCGCATAGCCCTCCCCGGATGCAATGACGACGGTGGGCGTTCCGAAAGTCCCCTCAAGACCGAAGCGGTGCAGCTGGTCCTGATTGCGGTGGCGATGGCCCACATCCACGCGGGCAAGCACGTAATGCTCGCGCACAAGGCTGGCGAGCCGATCATTGTCCTCAAGCGTTTCGGCCAGCCCGACGCTGTCATGGCACCAATCGCCGCCAAAGACGATCAGCGCCTGTTTCCCCTCATCGCGGGCCTGCGCCAGAGCCGCGTCGATGACAGCGCTTGCGTCTACGTCCTCAGGGTAGAGCGGGGCGTCCTGCGCTGTCGCCGCGCCGCTCAGGAACAGCACGAGCGCCACACTGGCGTTCAAAATCAGGCGGGTCATCAGGGCGCCTCTATCGGGTTCGTGTGACGCGGACCGGCGCGCCCCGCAGCGAGGACATCCAGCACGGATCCATCACCGTTTCGCCTTCTTCGATGATCGGCCAGTCCTCGCAGCCATCGCGCCACAGCTCAGGCTCGCCCAGGGGTTCGATATGGATGAAGAGATCGCTGCCATGCGTGAACTCCCACATGCCCCGCGTGCTGTCGCCACTGTCGCACGACATGGAAATGTCACCGCGATCCCCGCCGTATACATAGGACTGGAAATCAACCTCGCACGCGCCCAGCCCATCAATCTCGACGGCATACGCCTCGCCAACGGATGAGGGCCGGTCCTGCGCGACAGCCCCCGAACTGATCGCGGCCAGCATGGTCAGAACGGATAATGCGGTTTTCATGTGGCTCCCCCTCTTTGACGCCAGCACAGCATGCCCCGCCTTAACGGGGGATGAGCGCGATTTCGCCCCTTCAAGATTTCTGATGCGCGCTGTTTCGTTTTGCTCTAAATGCCGCTCGCCGCGGGCCGGGACGGGAGGCCGTCCACGCGCGGTGGGTCTTGCATCACACGATGTCCAATACGGCGTTTGACTGCGTCGCCTGCGGAGCCTGCTGTTTCAGCAAGCATCCGCGTTATCTGGTCCTGCTGCCCGAAGATCGGGACCGCAAGCTGCCGCCTGAAAGCCTGTTTCAGGAGGGCGAGCGCAGCTTTGTGGATTTTTCCTGCGGGCATTGCACCCATCTCAAACTCGAGACCGGTCAGGCCATCTGCGCGGTCTATGAGGAGCGTCCCGAAGCCTGCCGCGCCTTCCGGGCGGGCAGCTTTGAATGCCAGCGCGCCATCCGCGCCAACGGCATTATGGGCGAGAAGGTGCGCCAGACCGAACAGGTGGCCTAGCCGCTGGCCTACTCCACCCGCGTGGCGGAATCGAGCTCCAGCCCCTCGCCCGCGCCATGGCCCAGCCAGCACAGCTCGCCCGCATCCAGGGACTCGCCCACGGCATAGCCCGGCCAGTCGCCGCAAATATACGTCAGCTCGCCCTGATCGCCGGTATAGGTGAAGGTTATCTCCCCCTCGCCCGTGCGCACCCAGTTGCCCCAGCCCACGCCCGAGGGCGGCCAGCTGATCCCGAAAATTTCGCTGGCAAGCGCCGCATCCAGATCCATCGAGCCATCGGAATGGATAGTCAGATAGCCATCCATTTCCGCTGAAATGCGAAACCGCCCTTCCGGGTCAGCCGCCAGCGCGCTGGCGCTCGCCCCGAAAGTGAGAATGCCCAGCGCCAGACCGACCGCTGCGGCTTTCAGGATTACTCTCATGGCTGCCCCCCTTTGCCAGTTTCGCAGAGCCTGCGCGATGAGGGATGAAGGGGGCGTGAATGGGGGCCCGCCTTGTGCCTGCAGCCCGGCCTTGGCATCCTGCTGTCGCCTTCCTGTCGTGGGCGACAGGGCGCCGAAACGCTAGGTCATCCAGGCCTTTGGGCGAGAACAGACAGGACTGCCGACGATGAATCACACTCACGGCCTGCGCGCGCTGCGCCTGGACAAGGGCTGGTCACAGGAACAACTCGCTGCGATCAGCGGGTTGAGTGAACGCACCATCCAGCGCGCCGAACGAGGGGATACGCCCAGCCTTGAGACCGTCGGGGCTCTGGCCGCCAGTTTTGACCTGTCCTCCGCCCAGATGCGCGACATCATCCAAGCGCCCCGGGAGGCCTCTCACATGACCGAAACCTCTTCATCCGCCTCATCTACTCCCCCTGTGCTGACCGCCCCGCGCAAACGGGTCCTGCTCTGGTCCGCGATCTATGTGGGCGTGCTGACCTGGCTGGGCCTGATGGTCGCCTTCTTGGGCTGGGATCCCGAACTGATCGGCTTTGTCGCCCTGGTCGGCGGCGGCCTTCTTGTCCCCTTCGCCGCCATGCAACTCATGCAGACTGGCGACAGTGACACCTAGCGAAGGCGGGACAACCTGACGCCATGGATATGCGCTCGCGTCGAGGCTTTGGCGCGTGCAATGCAAAGAGCGCACAAAAAAGGCCGGGCATCCGCCCGGCCTTTCCCATTTCCCCAAGCGCCAGCCGCCCTAATCAATCGGCTCGCGCTTCTCGCCTTTGTCGTTGAGGTAGATCTCCGACCCCTTCGCCTTGAACTCCTCGGCTTTCTCGGCCATCGCCTCTTCGAGCTCGTCCAGGCCGAGGGTCGTGTTAGGGCTGCGGGCCGTGCCGAATTCGTCGCGGATTTCCTGGGTGATCTTCATCGAGCAGAATTTCGGCCCGCACATGGAGCAGAAATGGGCGACCTTGTGGGCCTCTTTCGGCAGGGTCTGATCGTGGAAATCGCGGGCGGTGTCGGGGTCGAGCGACAGGTTGAACTGGTCCTCCCAGCGGAATTCGAATCGGGCGCGGCTGAGCGCGTCATCGCGCAGCTTGGCCGCCGGATGGCCCTTGGCGAGGTCGGCGGCATGGGCGGCGATCTTGTAGGTGATGACGCCGGTCTTCACGTCGTCGCGGTCGGGCAGGCCCAGATGCTCTTTCGGGGTCACATAGCAGAGCATGGCGCAGCCGAACCAGCCGATCATCGCGGCGCCGATGCCCGAGGTGATGTGGTCATAGCCCGGCGCAATGTCGGTGGTGAGCGGGCCGAGCGTGTAGAAGGGCGCCTCGCCACAGGTTTCGAGCTGCTTGTCCATATTGGCCTTGATCTTGTGCATGGGCACATGGCCCGGCCCTTCGATCATGACCTGACAGCCCTTCTTCCACGCCACTTGCGTCAGCTCGCCCAGGGTTTCGAGCTCGGCGAACTGGGCGCGGTCATTGGCGTCGGCGATGGAGCCGGGGCGCAGGCCGTCGCCCAGTGAGAAGGAGACATCATAGGCGCGCATGATGTCGCAAATCTCCTCGAAGCGCTCGTAGAGGAAGCTCTCCTTGTGATGCGCGAGGCACCATTTGGCCATGATCGAGCCGCCGCGCGAGACGATGCCCGTCACCCGGTCCGCCGTCAGCGGCACATAGGCGAGGCGCACCCCGGCGTGGATGGTGAAATAGTCCACCCCCTGCTCGGCCTGCTCGATCAGCGTGTCGGCGAAAATGTCAAAGGTCAGGTCCTCGGCGACGCCGCCGACTTTTTCGAGCGCCTGATAGATCGGCACGGTGCCGATGGGCACGGGCGAGTTGCGCAG
>MDTA01128038.1_pt1 | contig 84722 bp, 87 predicted proteins | sample 811151 | NCBI WGS metagenome assembly MDTA01 (sample SAMN05326648, study PRJNA326480) | marine metagenome | isolation source: seawater | place: Indian Ocean: South | collected 2010 | reverse complement strand
CATTTTTTATTTTATGTAAAAGAAATAAAAGAATCGATCCAGAAAAAAATTATACTTTAAATAGTAAATTCATTTAAATATCAGTGAATATCATCGTGTTATTGTTATATTTAAGCCCTTCTAAACATACCGAACCCCTCACCACCTCTCATTCTGCGACTGCGGCCCCCACCCTTCCTTTTTACATTAGCAGTCTTTCGGCAAAAACGTCTTTTTTTTCCAGTCGCGTATTTGCAGCCTGCCATACTTCGGCAAACAGCAGGCCCCTTTCTTCTGCAGGGAGAAAGTTTCACTCTTCTAGCATATGACCTGTTTCTAGAGAGACGTTTACTTGTTTTTCTAGTAACAACCATTATAATATATAATTATATTTTATTTTGAAATGTCCTATTATATAATCTTAGACCACCTTCTTGCAAGCCTTTACTACGTAAAGTTTCCATCTCTATATTTTTACTTAATACAATGCCTTCAAATATAGATATACCTTTTTTGAAGTCTCTCTCGCAACTTGTATATAATTCAATCAACGCACTTGTCGTTTTTGAAACTATATTATTTAGGTCATCGTATTTCAAATCCCTACGAATAATTACCTCTAATCCACTCTCTTCTATTTCAAATAAATCATCTAAAATTTCTGTTAATTTATTCTGCTTCTCATTTGCACTATTTATACTTTTTGCTAAATGTGTCCCATAAACTTCAATTAAACTTCCTAAATTATTCTCCGTTTCATCGTCAATATAGTGATTATTACGTCTATTGTATTTTTTAGCACAATAAGTATTTTTATTAAAAGTTGATAATTTAATATCCGTAAAATCGTTTATACTCGCATCCATTTCTCTCCCCGTAAAACCCTCGTAAAATTCTTTTAAATCTTTTGTATATTTTTCTCTAGCATCTTCGGACATAGAATCAAATTCACCGGTTACTTCATTGTAAATGTCTTTATATAAATTACTTAAATCCTGTATCACTGGTTCTACATCTCTACTATTATCCATCTTACAATGCTCCGGTTCTTTTACCAGTTCTCGCTTTTTAACCTTATTTTCTGATATCTGTTCCTGTAATATTTCCAAATATTCTTTATTTTTTTGTAAAATTTCTTGCCGTCTTTCGCATAATCCATCTTTTTTAATCGGTAATTCATCCTTATTATTTATATTCTTATCCATTAATCCCACCTTTTTCCCATTAATATTATATACCGGATTTACCGCCGTCATTATCGCCGCATAAATATGTGATATTTTAATATAATACTTTGAAATTAATAAACACTTATGTTTCTTATCTAAAATATCACTACTTCCCTCACCATAATTATCTCTTAAAAATTTATCGCTGTCTTGTTTTAATGAAAAATACATATATTCATTTTCATCTTTTTCCTCATCACTTAATTCTTTTTTAATATAACTTATCTCATTGTTTGTAAAGTATTTATCCAATATATCTGAGGTTATCACAATTAATCCATCACAATATCTTTTATCTTTTAGATTTAACAACTCCTCAAATCTACTTGTCGTTATTAACTTTGTTGCTATTAAATTTAATTTATCGATTAAATCCACATCTTCTTTTTTCTCTACATCACCCTTTGTAAGTATATTTCCCATATATAAAATTCAAATATATTAATAAATAAAATTGAATTAAATAATTATATCAAATAATAATTAACTATGCCCCATAATTTCGAAATTCTAGCAAAAACCAAAAAGAAAACAAAAAAAAAAAAGGAAAATAAAAACTTATGGAATCTATTTGACAGTGAAATTAATGTTAAAAAGCCCATTGAATGTATTTTTTCAAAAGAGGAAGAATCTACAAAAGATTGCAATAGTTGCCATAACTGTAGTTTTCCATTAGCATACAATAGTGATGGATTTCTAATTTGTACCAATAAGCAATGTGCTATTATTAATACAAATATTGTCGATAGAACAGCAGAATGGAGATATTATGGCGCCGACGATAACTCTAGCTCTGATCCTACCAGATGTGGTATGCCAATTAATCCTTTGCTAAAAGAATCATCTTTTGGATGTAAAATAATAGTAAGTTCCACATCTAATTATGAAATGAGAAAAATTAGAAGATATACGGAATGGCAATCCATGCCTTATCATGAAAAATCTCTTTATGACGAAATATCTCGAATTGCCCTTATGGCCGGAAATGCCGGAATACCAAAACTAATTATTGATGACGCTATGAGATACCATAAAAAAATATCGGAACAAAAAACATTTAGAGGTTTTAATAGAGATGGCATTATTGCCGCATCTATTTACATTTCTTGTAGAATAAATAATAATCCCAGAACTGCAAAAGAAATTGCAAACATATTTAATCTAGATACTTCCAGTGCTACAAAAGGATGCAAAAATGCAGTTTCTATTATCAATACGATAGAAAATACATTTGAAAATAACGATAAAACTACCTTTTGTAAACTTAAACCAATTGATTTCATTGAAAGATATTGTAGCCCATTAAATATAAACTTTGAATTAACCAAACTATGTAAATTTATTGCTATGAAAATTGAAAAAAATAATCTTATACCTCAAAATACACCGCATTCTATATCTGCTGGTATCATATACTTTATCTCTCAACTATGTAATCTAAATATTACCAAAAAAGATATACACTTTGTTACAAATATTAGTGAGGTTACTATTAATAAATGTTATAAAGAAATCGAAAAAAAACAGCAACAATTAATACCACCTTCTTTGTATAAAAAATATATTTCCTAATCAATATTAAAAATAGATAAAATTAATAATTATTAAAAAAACGGCGTTTTAAATGTTCAAAGATCTAACAATATCGTTTCTATAACAGATAAATTTTATCTACATATATATATGATACCAAATTTTATTTTTATCATACCATATCGAAATCGAATACAACATAAATATTTTTTTGATACATATATTAAAAAAGTTCTGGAAGATATATCTTCCAATGAATATGAAATTTATTATTCAGAACAATGTGATAATCTATCTTTTAATCGCGGCGCCATGAAAAATATTGGTTTTCTTGCCATGAAAAATAAGTATCCAGAACATTATAAAAATATTACTTTTGTATTTAATGACGTTGACTGTATGCCCTACAAAAAAAATATAATTACTTATCCCACAAAAATAAATACTATAAAACACTTCTATGGTTTTGAACATGTTTTAGGCGGTATCGTATCTGTTACAGGATACGATTTTGAAAAAATGAATGGATTTCCCAATTTCTGGACTTGGGGGTATGAAGATAACTTACTTTACGATAGGGCTTTAGAAAAAAAAATTAATGTTGATAGGAATATTTTTTTTAAAATGAACGATAGCAATATATTACATTTCTATCACGGTAATACAAGAAATCACGACATAAAACTTAAACCAAGGAATATATATTATAAAAATAACGGAATAACTTCCATTTATAATATAGATTATAAAATAGAAAACGAAATGATAAAAATAAATTCTTTCAAAATTTATAATGATAGTAAACCTCAAAAAATAGAATCCATTGATATTACAAATATACAATATTTAAATCAAAAAAAATATATTAATGATAGATGTAAAAATCCCCGTTTTCGTATGGGTATTTAAAAATCATTAGACATATCAAATATATCATCCGTTTTTGTTTTTGTTGCCAACGCATATTCTCCTACTCTTTTCTCAAAAAAATTTGTTTTACCCTCTATACTTATCATCTCCATAAAATCAAATGGATTTGATGTATTATATATTGCATCATATCCTAATTGCACCACAAGACGATCCGCGACAAACTCTATATATTGACTCATCAAATTGTCGTTCATCCCCACTAATCTGCAGGGTAGCGCAGACGTTATAAACTCTTTCTCGATCTCCACGGCCTCTTTGACTATCTCATACAATTTATCTTTTCGTATCTTTTTATTTAATTTACTATATAATAATACCGCAAATTCCGTATGTAATGCCTCATCTCTACTAATTAATTCATTCGAAAATGTTAACCCGGGCATTAATCCTCTCTTCTTTAACCAATATATACTACAAAATGCTCCCGAAAAAAATATCCCCTCTACACACGCAAAAGCCACCAATCTTACTGCAAATGATGCCCTTCTATCTCCTATCCACTTTAACGCCCAGTCACCCTTTTTTTTAATGCAGGGAAACTCCTCTAGCGCATTAAATAACTTTATCTTCTCATCCTTATTTTTAATATACGTATCTATTAATATTGAATACATCTCACTATGAATGTTCTCCATCGCTATTTGAAAACCATAAAACGCCCTGGCCTCACTCACCTTTATCTCATTCATAAATCTTACACCTAAATTTTCTATTACTATACCATCTGAACCGGCAAAAAATGCTAATACCATACTAATAAAATGCTTTTCATTCTCATTTAAATTCTCCCAATGATCCATATCCTTAGATAAATCTACCTCCGCAGTTCTCCAAAATGAATCCTCTGATTTTTTGTACATTTCCCAAATATCCATATATTTGATTGGAAATAATACAAACCGGTTATGCTCTTCAGAAAGTAAAGGCTCAACTAAAGTCTTCGTTGACTTCGACATTCTTAAATATTATAATTATAGATTTTTATATTTTTTAAATAAATCATTAAAAAAGTTTTATTATACATATATATAATGAATCCACCCAAAATACCCCTCGATATTGGTTTAAAAAAAAAATATAATCCACTACCCGAAACTGATAAATTAATTCATGAACTTCTTACAGCGAGCCAAAAAAAGTCGCAAATTCAAAATGATTATCACCATATTAATACTATTACTAATAAAAATCCTTATATACTAAAAGCCATTGAAGCATATAAATCATACTTTAAATCTAAGTTACAAGAAAAAATGGCACAAGAAAAAATATTATTTCTTATTCTGGAACATTTAGAAAAACTGAAAAATCAAATCGATTGTACATCTAAAGAACAATTAGCCCATTTTAATAGGAAAAAAAATGAAATTTCACAAGAACTTATTGTTCTACAAAACGATATTGAAGATTATTATAAAATTATATAAACTATATATATATATGCGTAAAACATTAAGAGGCGGATTTATTTATGAAAAAAATTCCAATCACAAAACAATCGTAATGTCAAAATCTAAATCAAAATCTAAATCAAAATCTAAATCAATATCAAAGCCAAAAAAAAAAGATAAGAATAAAGGAGGCACTGTTAAAAGAAGAAGAAGAAAAAGAAGAAATTAATTGCACAATCATAAAAGTTTTTTTATATATAATTTATATATAATGAAACTTCTTAATAAAATAAACTCATTATCCAAAAATAAAATGGTTTTATATGTTTTATATTTTATAACTGTACTTAATGTATTCGGTTATCTATCTATGAATAATTTCAAATCCTTTGCTCTATTTACTCTTATATTATATGTTACAACCTTCTTTAGTAAAAATACTGCTATTATACTAATTGTTCCATTAGTAATTACTAATCTATTTGCAGATAATATTCAATTCGTTGAAGGATTGAAAAATAAAGGAAAAAAAAATAAAAAAAAAAAAAGTTAAGGAGGGGTACTCCATGAAAGAACTAGAAGAGGCACAAGAAAAAGCAATGGGGATGGATGAAGATGAAGAAGAAGAAGAAGAAGAAGAAGAAGAAGAGGAAGAGGAAGAGGAATTTGTAAGCACTAAAGCCCGTAAAAATGAACGCGCATCAATGGAAAAACAATATGATACATTAACTAATATGATCGGGGCTGAAGGTATCCAACAAATGACGAATGATACCAAAAAACTCATCGATAAACAAAAATCACTGAATGAATCCATGAAAGCCATGGGACCTCTTTTAAATAATGCAAAGGGTCTATTAGAAGGCTTCGATTTAGATGGTCTTTCTGGCGTTCAAGATGCCATTAACAGTCTAGCTAAAAAAAAATAATAAATCTTAATTATTATATTAACATATATTAATATAATAATGGCAAGACGCTGTCCTCCTGGAATTATATGTGTAGAAAATTTCACTTTACTATTTCTATCATTATTCGCCATCTCTATTATTTACATTCTGTTTATTTATAATAATAAACCCACACATAATAGTCAACCTATTACTATTAAAAATTTTACTAATCCCATTGATTCTAGAGCTCATGCACCTTCTCTATCAGATCCATACAATCCACCTCTAAAACCCGTTCAACATATGCCAGTTAATCAAAGAACTCAGGGATTTGAAACTAATTTTACACAAGTTGGTTTGCTAACACGCCAAAATGGGCAAGAAACGATACTCCCGCTTATGGGAAAACAATTACTTTCTAACAGAGATAAATGGCAATTCTATACTATGAGTGATAAAAATAATAGTATACGACTGCCTATTACATATAATGGAAAAAGTTGTACTAACGAATACGGTTGCGATAATCTTTACAATGGTGATACCGTTTATGTAGAAGGATATAATGATTCTTTTCAAATTACTATGTATGAAAACAACTCTATTAAGTATATACCGACACTTTAATTTATATTACTGTTTTTAAAATTAATAAAGAAAACGCAGACACTGAAACAATAAGTATTGTATATTTTGACGGCTCAAATTTCTGTTTCTTTTTCGACATACCTTCTATAATAGTTATTTTTTCATTAAATTCATAGTAATTTTTTTTTACATCATAGCGAGTTGGTTTAATAATTGTATTAAGTTTTTTATATGTGTCATTTGTTATGGCTATGTAACCATCATCTTTATGATATACAACTACCTCTTCATTTTCACTGCAATTACCTTTTCTTCCCTCATTTTCAAGTAGTGTCCTACAATGTTCTACGCCGCTTTTTGAACCCGCTATATAATTGTAAAAGGATGATTTAGGAATAAATGAACCCGCATTAAATACTTTATCATGTATTGTAACAGTCTCTCCAGCATTTCCCAATTTCGTATAGCAATGTTCTACAATATTCTTAAATGTTTTATTCTCTAATTCTGGAGAGTTTGCAGAAACTACTAAAGGAACGCATATATTCAATATTCCATCATCTTCTAAAGATATGTGATATAACACAATCTCTCCGTGGGTTGTAACTCCATCATATAAATGAATTGATGGAGAATATATTCTCATACTTTCCAGTTTATATTGCTTATTATCATATGTAACTACTTCCTTATAATCATTTATATTTTCTTTGTTGTACATCAACAATAAATAATTATCCATATTTCTTATATTACAATTACTATCTGGATATGATGCATTAAGAATTTTAGGATTTTTATTCGTTCCTGTTGTAAAAATACTTTTATTTATATTAATCGGCATCTTTGAGGAGTATTCTGTATTCATTTATTATAAATAAATATTTATATTTTTTTATAATATACGAAATGGATGAATCTAGTATAATTGAAAAAAGAAGAAGATTAGTCACTCTGATTGTAAATGCTAGTGAAAACGATTTATTACCACCATATGTAGAAAAAATAAACGCAATAAAGATACTAGATAATAAGACTAATAAGAATGAAATCAATTTATTTAATTTTGTTATGAATGAAGATAGTAAGACTCCTTTCCGCGAAGTATCAGCTGATGATCAAGTTCTTCATCAAGACGCGGAACATCTTCTTCATCAAGACGCGGAACATCTTCTTCTTCATCGCGCACATGATCTTATTAATAAATTTGAAACTTCCGATTACAGCAATAAACAGGGAAAAAGGAAAGAACTTGATGATGATTTAAGTAAAATAAAAGAACAACTGCAGGATTTTTTACCTGAATATAAAGAATTGAAATCCATCGATATGAACGGCAATAACTACAAGATAGAAAACGTTGAGAAACAAACTATTGGTAAAAGATTCACGTCTATGTTTGGCCTAAAATAGCCAGCCGCCTCTTCAAAGTCGCCCCTGATGACATTGACTTGGGCATAGAAGTCCAAAATCCGTTCTCCGCGGGCTTCACCGGTACCTCAGCGATAAATTAAATATTAAATATCTTAAATAATTAATATTTATAAATTAGAACCCTGGACTTTATCTTCTAAAACAGGTTTATAAGAAGGATTGGAAAAATTTAAATTACTTACAAAAGGAGTCATTTTATCAACCATATCTAATTCTAAAGATTCTCTTTGTTTTTTTACTGCATTATTCATTTGATGCATTTTTGAGTTTTTTTCTTGCTCTGTTACAACCGGTTTTGATTTGGGTAATTCTGCAGAATATGATTTTTGTAACATTAAAAAGGCCACATACATACTTAAAACCCCTAAAATTGGATTGTAAAATATTAAAAGTACTAATGATATTAAAATAGTAATAATTTGCCCCAACATGTTGTTAAAAAATGGTTTCAGGATAGGAGGAATTGGTGTATCAAATAAAACATATAATAATAAAACACACATTAAAATTAATTGATTTTGGTTTTGTTTTTTAAGTAGTTCTTTAAAATTAATCATTTATATATGATAAACATATTTTTTTTAAAACAATAAAAGAAATAATATAAAACAGCATCTACATATTTATGTAGTCATGATGGATAATCTAAAAACATATTTAGGTAAGCGAGGATATTGTATATATAAAGATAAAATCAGTCTTGAAGAACAAAGATCAATCCGGGAAGAATTGATGATTTCTCCGTATATTCCTAAATCACCTATTGCTCCTCAAAAATTTCCTGTTTATCGAGAATCTCCTAAAAAATTTTATGTTCCAAGATTTTATGGCGAATCCTTATATGGAGTTCCAGATACAAATAAACTGGGAATTCCTGAAACTATAGATTTACAATTTAAAGGTGATATGAGACCATATCAAGAAAATATTATATCTACATTTCATAGAAATTTGAATAAAGGAGGTGGACTATTGGAAATTCCTTGTGGTAGAGGAAAAACTGTTATGGCATTAAAAATTCTATCGGATCTAAAATTAAAAACATTGGTCGTTGTTCACAAGGGGTTTTTGTTAAATCAGTGGGTGGAGAGAATTCAACAGTTCTTACCTGGAGCACGTATTGGAAAAATACAAGGGCCAGTTGTAGATATAGAAAATAAGGATATTGTAATTGGGATGCTTCAATCGTTGTCTATGAAAGAGTATGATGAAGACTTGTTTTCCAGTTTTGGCTTAACTATTGTAGACGAGTGTCATCATATAGGCGCAGAGGTTTTTGTACGATCGCTTTTTAAAATAGTAACCAAGTATGTCTTGGGGCTTTCTGCAACGATGAACAGAAAAGATGGATTAACAAGGGTGTTTAAAATGTTTCTTGGAGAGGTTTTGTATAAAGAAAAGAGGGATGGAAATGACCGTGTTTTAGTGAAAGCCATAACCTTTAAATCGAACGACGAAGAGTTTAATGAAATAAAATATGATTATAGGGGCAACCCGCAATATAGCACTATGATATCTAAATTATGCAGTTTTAATCCACGCACAGAATTTATTCTAAAGGTGGTGAGAGATATTTACGAAGAAAATACGGCTCAACAAATTATGATTTTAGCGCATAACAAATCATTGCTTAAATACTTGCACGATGCTATTGAACATCGTAAGTTTGCTAGTGTTGGATATTATATTGGTGGCATGAAAGAAGAAAAATTAAAAGAAAGTGAAAAAAAAAAGATTATTATTGCTACATATGCTATGGCTTCGGAGGCTTTGGATGTTAAGACGTTGACAACTCTTGTCATGGCTACACCTAAAACAGATATTACGCAGTCTATAGGGAGAATTTTGCGGACAAAAGACCATGAACCTTTAGTAATTGACATTATAGACCAACATGAATTATTTACGAATCAATGGAATAAGAGGAAATCATATTATAAAAAAGAAAAATATAAAATAATTTCATGCGATAGTGATGATTATAATAATAAAGAGTATAAAACCGTATTTGACCCTGAGGCTCCAGTAGTTAGAAAAAAGAAAGAACGAGTATGTCTACTTTGAATATTTTCTAGTTCTACGCCCACCTTTCTTTTTCTTTTTTTTCTTTTTACTTGTTTTCCCACTATCATGACTATCACGCTTCCATGCCCATTTTTCTACAGTATTTCCTTTAGAGTGGAGTGATTTCGAATTGTTTGATATATTAGGCAGTCGTACACTTTTATTTCTGCTACTTTCCATCCTAGTATAATGCTTTTTTCTATTAGTACCAGGTTTACGTCTGGATATTGGTTGTTTTTCCTTGTCCTCGCTCTCGCCATCCTCATCGCTAGCGTCATAATTTTTATTTACACTGAAAATTCTTGCTGAAGGAGGGATACCTAAACCTTCGGGTGGGCTCCACGGTTTTTTTGGGGGTAGTTTTGCTAAATCTAATTTCGGTATTGTCGATATTTTTACGCTTTGTCTTCGTTTTTTTTCTGCTTTTTCTGCTTTTTGTGTTTTTTGTATTTTGTGTGCTTTTTTTATTTTTTGTACTATTTGTGTTTTTTGTGTTTTTTGTGTTTTTTGTGTTTTTTGTGCTTTTTGTGCTTTTTGTGTTTTTCTTAAAAAACTCTGAATTGTTTCCGCGGCTCTTCTCTCTGCAAACCTTTTACTTTCCTCGTTTTTTTGCTTCTTCAATCGTAGACGTAGTGTTTTTGAAAGTTGTCTTTCTTCCTCCTCATTTCTCGAAGGCTTCCCAAACGGAGAAGGTCCACTTGGCGGCTTTCTCTTTCTTTTTCCTAATACCTTTGTTGCGACTGGTATTTTTTTTGCTTTTGTGAGTGGTATTGCTGTTGCTGTTGGTAGAACCTCACGTGCACTTTCGCTTTCACTTTCACTTTCACTTTCACTTTCACTTTCGCTCGAGGGAGATGTAGACGCAAAATCTTCAGGAATTTTAACCTCTTTTATCCCCGGATATTTACTATTCATTTCTTCTATCCTACTAACAAGGGTATCTATTTTTCCTCTAATTTCTACTTCAGCCTTATTAATTTCTGGTGTTCTATCTTTCTTGGATAATCGGTCTAAACTTCTTTCGTGTAAACGTTTTGTTGCGTGCATTATTGAATATTTCATAATTACAAATTCTTCAAGTTTTATAGTATAATTAGGATCTTTTTTATCATTTGGAACTTGGTTTATAAGTTTTAATAAAAGGGTTTTCCAATCTATAATCCTAGTCATTTTACCTTTAAATATCTCTAAAAATAATTGACTTTTACCTTGTAGCGAAGTTAACTTTCTCGTTAAATCATTACTTAATTTATCTTTTTCTTCGTTTAACACTCTTTTTTCGTTGTCTACCTTTATTTTGACTAAATTGTTTTCCCACATTGTTTGTATTTTTTCCATTATGATTACTTATTTTAACGGAATATTTTAATTTTTTTCCTGAACCACCTACTGAGTTATTAGGTCTTAGTGGTTCTCGTAATACTTTACCCATTCTTATACATAGAGTCCAATATAGTAATAGTTTTTTTTTTTCTGTCCGATCTACATCTCTTATATTGTTCACGGTTTTCGCTTTATCTATCTCCTCCTCCGCCCATGTATTGATGTCTACGGAAGTCCTTGGGGAGCGAATATCACGGTTGAGATCATATTGTGTCGGGGTATACGTTCCCTGGGTGTTATCAATATTTTCCTTAAACATAGTAAGAAACTTCTCCCGCGCCTTAAAGAGATAATTTTTTTTTGCTCGTATCTTAAACTCGGTTTCTTTTACGTCCGTTTCAGGTGGAGGCTCCCCGTAATATTGCTTATTTTTTTCAAGATCAGTAAGTGAGTCGTATGCATCTTTTGCAAGCGTGATTAATTCGTCTTTTTCGAAGATATTTTCCCATTTTTCCAGTTTTTTCAGTTCGGCAATGAAGTCTTCTGCCTTGAATATATTTTTCTTCTTTCTCTTTTTCCTTCTCTTCTCCTCCTCACCCGCCGACAACAAAACAGCATTGACGGTCGCGTCCGCATTTTCTTCACGCAGGTCGACGCTCGTGTCCACCTCCCTCGATGTCGTCGCCGCCGCCGCCGCCGCCGTCGCCGCCGCCGTCGCCGCCGCCGCCGCCGCCGTCGCCGCCGCCGCCGGACCCATCTCTTCAACATTATCTAACTTACCTTGCGTCCTTGCAGCCTCCTCTGTCTTCTTTGATAGTTTCTCCCGTTCATTATCCAATTCCTTCAGTGTACTATTCAAAGCATTCGCCGCCGCCGCCGCTTGCGTCTTCGCCGCCTCCGCCTCCGCCTCCGCCCTCGCCGCCTTCACATCCGCGACATTTGCATTTTTTCTTTCAGTATTTAGTGTCTTCTCCGTGTCCGCCTGCTTATTCTTAGCATCTTTTGCTTCCTTCGCCGCGTTCGCCTCTGCCTCCTTCGCCATCTTCGCTGTCTCCGCTGCCACCGCCGCCTTCTTTTCCGCCTCCACCGCCACCGCCGCAAAATTCCTCGCATTGGTCTCCGCTTCAACCTTAGCTGCTTGCAATATGTTTTTATCTTTCGTCAAGTTGTCGATTTGTTCTTTTACATTAGCTTTATCTTGTTCGCTCAATCTATTGCTTAAATCCAACTTCTCTTCTAGTCTAGCTAACTCTACTGCTTTTTCTCGTATTTCATTAGCCAGAACTTCCTTCTGCACATCCGCCTCCTTCTTCTGCTCATCCGCCTCCTTCTTCGCCTTATCCGCCTTCTCCTCTGCCCTCTTCGCCGCCACCGCCTCCGCCGCCGCCGCCGCCGCCTGTATATTCGCTTCCCCCACCATATTTCTTTGCTCATCTAGTTTTTTTTCTAGTTCTTCCTCTTTCGCCTTCGCGTCCGCCGCCGCTTTCTCCGCCTGCACCTTCAACGCCTCCAACGCCGCCTTCGCATCCGCCGCATCGGCCTCCGCCTTCTTCGCATTCTTCACATTCTTAATCAGCGCATCCATCTCCGCGTTACTATTCGTATTCGTATCAGTCTTCGCCGTCGTGTTCCCATCCGAATTTACAACAGTATTCGCCTCCTCCTCCTCCTCCTCCGTCGCCTCCGTCTCCTTCTTCGCAACCGTATCCTCCTTCACCACCGGCTCTTTATTATTCACATAATTCATGTGTGAAGTATCATCAAAAAAATCATCATCATCATCATTATCATCATCATCATCATCATCATCGCTCATGCTAGTTTTATTATTACCGTCATTATCAAATACTAACTTAATAGATCTTTTTTTTTTAGGTTTGCGTTGTTTTTTTCTTGAAAAATAAACCTTTTTAACTTTTGTACCTCGCTCTATCGTATTATTATTATTTGAATCAGTTGCCAACAATTTTTTTAATAAATTCATCCTTTTATTCATAGCACTGCCTTCATTTCTCAACGCTTCGTTGACTTTACTAAATCCGTCTGTACTACATTTATAATTACTGTAAATTCTTTCAATCTCGCTAACATCACGCGAATCTAATTTTAATGCAAATAATCCATTCAAAACAATTTGAATCTTATCTAAACCGGATTCAATATTTGAGGAATATTGCAAAGGCTGATAAGAATCATTACCATAAGGATCAACATCACCATACATACCTCTCCTACTTTCTCGCATTCTTTGATTAACTAATACAGAAGATGCCGGTGTAACTCTTGTTCTTCTAAGCCGTAGCAAATCATCCAATGAACCATATTTTAAAATTGGATAAGTATTTCCATTTGTATTCTTTTTATAAAATGACGGATTTCCTGAATCATTTAAAATTATTCTACCATGAAATTTTAAACCAAGTTCATATAATTGTTTTACGTAATAATTGTATATTTTTTTTGTCTGTGCTTTCGGTAGGTTAGTGTTTCCTATTAGGGATTGAAAGAGATCATTATTTTTGTCTTTTAATATATATTTTTTATTGAATATATTCTGTATTCGCAAAATAACTTTTTCTTTTTTTAAATACAATTGCTGAGAATCATCCTTCATTTTTTTTTCAATAGGTTCTTTTTCATCCCCGATATATAACTGTTCGAATAGTTTATCCCAGATTTCATCATTTAAATCGTATTTTATAACAAATACATTCCATTTATCGCTACTTCCACTATTTTTAATAATAAGAATATTGTCTTTATACTGTTTGTAATCATCACTTGATGTCCACCTTTGTATATAATCAAAAAAATTAATTTTTAGTTGATTTTCTTTAAACTTCTTTGTAGCAGTTTTTACGTCTTCTTTTAGTTGTTTTAGTTTTTTTTGTTTTTCTGGTTCATTTATATTAATATTATAAAAATAAGCATCTATTAGTTTATCAATGTAGTTTTTATCAGTAAGTCTAACATTTCTCACATTTTTTGTTCCGTCCGTGTTGTTTTGTTTATCAGTCACTGGTACATTTCTTAGATTTAAAATTTCACGGATTGTACTATTTTCTATTCTATCTTGAAAATCTCCATCGGAGTCGTAAGTCATAGTTCTGCTCGCTCTCAAATCTTGTCGGATCACTCTATCTAATCTTTCTATAAAATCAGAAAAAACATTCAAGTTAACCCTATTTTCTTCAGGTTTATCCTGTGTTACTTTTTTTAGAAAATCCCAATAGGTTTTTCCGTCCTCCAATAACACGTCATCGCCCAGTAGATTTTTCAGCATATCAGTTTCAACCATATATTTTATGTTACTCCAGGTTTCTAAAAAAGTATCAAATTCTATTCCAACATCACCAACATATGGAGTACCTACCTTTTCCAAATAACTTTGCACATGGCGCTCAAAGCCGTTTTTAACAGATTCATTATCTATGGTTTCCTCATCATCATCATCATCATCATTTTTCTTCATAATAGAATCTTTCATATCACTATCACTATAATTAATGGCTTGTGTAATAGAATCTGGGTTTTTCACATTCATATCTATAATATATGACAATTTACGGGGATTTTTATTTACATAACTACTTTTATAATTTAGATATATCTGTTCTCCAGTACGTTCCTTTATATATGTAAATCCTGGGTTATCATCTGTATTTAAATTACATCCTTGTAAAATACTATCACTGGATAAATTATTACGGTATAAAAAAGAATCTATCATTTGAAACTCCGCTGATTTTTCATAAGGGGAAAATAAATTATTCCAATTATTAACTATTGTGTATAACTGACCATCGGTAGAAGTTCTAGAGTTATTTTGAATTTTAATTTCGGTTAGCGGTTTAAATAATTCTTTAATATAAAATATTAGATTACACTTTAAAAATTTTTCCTTTGCCTTTTTTTCTTGTGCTAATCGACTGAAATTAGGGTTTGCTTTTCGTAATTTAGTTTCTTTATTAAATATTATTCTTTGAAATTCTTTAAAATTAAATAAACTAATTATAAAATCTTGTCGATTATTAGGGAAATCTTCTCGTCTTAGTGGAACTGTATCTGTTATAAATAATTTACCGTCAATTTTATCATTATTTATATTTACAATACTATTTCGTATCGAATAATCATTAGGGCCTATAAATGAGCCCGGGCTGAAAAGTTCTCTATAAGGAAATATAACAGGATTATAATAATATGTAATTTTAAGTGTTTGTACCATTATATTATAATTATGTATATAATATAATTATTCTTAATATTACTTATTTAACAATCTATTTTGTTGTTTTTTTGCTTTATTTAATACATTGATAGCAGTCTCAATTTCTTTTTCACTAATTATACCATCACTATTAGTGTCTATGGCTTTTTTAATTTTTTTAGGTAAAATATACATATCACTGTTTTCATTAAAAAAATTATCTGCTAAAATAACAAAAATTGCAGTTAATCCTAACGCAGTAATTATATCTCTAGTTCCTAACCAAGCAATAGAGAATATTAATATTTGTCTTCCAAATGAATTTCTAATAAATTCTTCCTGATTTTCACTTAACTTAACGGATATAAATTTTGAAAATAAATTTAAAGATAATAGAATTAACCCCCCGAATATCTTGCTTTTGTTTATATACTTAAGGTATTTATTATTAAAAAGTGAATCTAAAAATTTCATATATTATATTATATCAAGATTAAAATATCGAGATTAAATAATTCTATTTTGGTGATCAATATATATTTTAACCAGATATATTAAGGGGTTTATCCTTATTAATTTCCATACCACAGTAAATAGAATAAGATCCACCGAAAAAGAGAATGGATAATAATGTGGCATCAAAAAAATTATTTACATCTTGATTACTAAAATTCTTTTTTACTAAATTATTTTTTATCCCGCAAGTACTATAATTACCAAGTTCGCGGTTTCCCCAGCCCTGACTTGCCCAAAACCAAATCCATAACCCAAAAAATCCCGTAAAAAGGGCATGATATCCAATACTATACATCTTACTACCACAAGTAATAATTTTATAAATAGGAATAGTCATCATTATGTACATATGATAAATAATAGGAAATACGACAAAGGAAAACAAGTACAAATATTTTACAGAATTTACATCGGCATTTGTTTTAGCAATGTACATCGTAATAGGAGGTAATGCCAATAAAGCAATAAACATTACAAATCCGTAACTTTTTTTCTTTTTTCCATTAAATAAATCAATTTGATTATAAAAGGGTACATCATTTTTAATCATATCAATTATTGAAATTAATAGTTGTTGTTTTGTATTAGAACTATCTTTATTTTGGGGTGCTAATTGTTTAAACACATCATCGTTGAGTTCATCAATAGTACCTCCATTAGGATTTTTATATAAGACTAGAAGTTCATTTATTATATCCATATATAGACGCTTATTATCGTCATCCGGGTCATCTTCCCGCATGAAATTAAAATTTATATTGTTACTTTGTGATAATATCATATGATATATAAAAACAAATATCAAGTCGTCAATATCTTTATTCGCTCTTGCAAAAGAATATCCCTGTTCATTAAAATATTTTATCACCTCACTTATTTGCGATTTTTTGCTTTCGGCTTTATTTTTAATAGATCCTAGAATAGAAAAACCAATAGTATTAATAAAAACATAAAATATAAAAGAAACGTATACGATATCACAAAAGTCCATCTTATTATATTATAATATCAAGATAATATAATATATGAAAAATCATAAAACAATAAAACTAATAAAAAAAAAACCCACTATAGGAATATTAACAGCACCCGTTCCTGACAAAAAGCAGTGTTTTGATGCAAAATCATATCTTTATAAATCATATGTTCAGTGGGCAAAGCAAAAAAAATGTAGAATAATTCCAATACAGTATAATTTACCTAAACATTTAATTAAAATACTTTTATCACAGATAAATGGTATAATTATGGTCGGTGGTTCAATTAACAATTTAAAGACCCACACCCTAAAAACCTATCGGCAGTATTTAGGAGCGTGTAAATTTATAGTTGATTATGCTAAAAAGGAAAATAACAGAAAAAATTATTATCCTATTTTTTCTATTTGTTTAGGATTTGAAATCATGGGGTTAATCTCTCAAAAAAAAATTGGTAAAACTGATGAATTTGCGGAAGGAAATATTGATACTATTAAAAATATAGGGATGAATCCATTGCATTTAACAAATACAAAAGGCAAATTAACAAATATTTTTACGGAAGAAGAAAGAGATTATATAAGTAAGAATCCTAGTGTTTATTACTATCATAAATTATCGTTTGATATAAAAAGGAACTATACTAGAAAAATATGTGATGTGAATCACATAACATCTACGGCATATAAAAAAGGTAAAGAATACATAACATCTATGGAACACAAAAAATATCCGTTTTATTCTACTTTATTTCATCCTGAAAAGCCAAAATTCTTATCTTACATAAAAAATACAAAAGCAAGTGATTTAGTATCTATGAAACTAATAGATTTTTTTATAAGAGAATGTAAAAAAAATAAAAATAAATGGATTGGTGGAAAATATGACCGTGATTTTTTAATAGAAAACTATACAGTATATACGTTAAAAAAAAACAATCGTCGTGTGCCCTCTTATATTTTTGGAGAGATTGACAAGCACTATAATTAAGTTACCTCGCGTACTTAAGACCACAATTTCCAGACATAAATGTAAGCACATTGTATCTTTCTTCAATAACATGCAATTCAAAGGTGTACTCAAATAAATCTTTTGCGGTCTTCGTAATAGATATAATCTCTCCACCATCACAATTAATTTTCTCCTGAAAAAAAGGATTTGCCGGGGGCTCCATAGTTATCATTTCAAACTCTATGTTTTTAAATTTACTTAAATTCATTGCTCCAGAAGGCTGTAAATTATTTGGATTACTATCCATGCAAAAATTGTAAGTATATATGTTCTCATCACAATTTCCATTGGACTTATAATAATTCTCAAGGTAATTAAAGACACCCTCTTCAAAAATATTTTCTTTATACTTTCCATCACAAAGGATTCCCAATGATACTAAAATACTTTTTTTATTTTGATATCTAAACTGTCCAGATTCAAATATATTTGCAGCGGAAAAATCCAGATTAAGTCCTCCTTTGGTGTGAACCTTATCCGTTAGTGTGATAATATCATAAGGAATATCTTTGTAAGGCCAATTTGTGTAATTAGACCATTGATTTCTATCTTTAACATCGCTTCTTCTTAGAAAAAATGTCCAAGAACTAACCAGTCCCGTAGTATCTAATTTAAGTTTTGAACTACCGTGTATATCATTAAATGTATATTCGTGTATTTCTTTTATTAAATATTCATGACTATTTTTAGCAAAATAAGCATTTTCCTGGTCGGATAGAAAGGCATAAGTAGAAATTAAATGAATATCGGAGTTCCAATCCGTTCTTCTTTCGTTGTACGATAATGTATAATTTTGATCTTGATTGTCGTGTTCTGGTGGAGAGATTAGAAATCTGTAAAAATCATGTAATGAATTATTTGAATTAGGTTTTACATAATTTACGTAATTATTACTGCTATCTACATCTTTAATTACAAATAGTTCATTCACTGGTCTTAACGTAATATTAATGTATAATTCGTTATATTGCATAGCAACAAGGGGAAAACCCTGCTTGCTTGTTTCCGTAAACCACGTTTTTAATGGTACATATATGTTTCTTGAACGTATCGATGGCTCCGATTCTACAAGTTCATAATTAGAATCAAAAACCGCATTAGGATATTGATTATAGCGATTGCCACAATTTGCAGGGTCATTAAGTTCTTTAATATTTCCTATCATGTTATTGTGTTTAATCAATTGACTTTCGTTTAAATCCCTCTTGAATAACGCTGTAAGTGCATCTCCACTATATTTTTGAATGATTGAACCACCACATTGCAATGTAACCTCTTTAATCATTTGTGTGCCTATATCTTCAATCCATTTAAATTCATAAGGTACCCATCTACCACTATCTATAATTCCATCACCAGTAGATACATTCCTATGGATCGGACTCCATATATGAGGCAATGTAACCACTAAATAAGTATCTAATAATATATCACCATATCTCGGTATTTTAAATGAAAAATGTGAATCTTCTTTAATCTTTATATTTCTTAGTCCAGTATAGTCTATTCTAAATTTTTGTAATCCAAAATTAGTATATTTAGAATACGTCGACCTAAAAAAAGTTTTTTTAGGATTTCCATTTAGTATTATGTTTTGATTTCCACTACCAATTAAATTTAGTAATCCTCCTGGCATATTAATATAATATAGTATTTATTTTAATTATAAATATTCTGTATATATATATAGTATTATGCTAAATTACTTATTTAAAAATGAAAGTTTTGACATTAAAAACCCCATAACTATTTTAATTGCTTTTTTTTATTTATAGTGATAATACTTTCAAAACAATTGTATAATTCAAATTTAATAGAAGGGTTTGCTCTTTTTGAGGATGTTATTGAAAAAAGTTTACTTCGGTACATAGAAAAATATGAAAATCAACCCGATGTAGATGTAATTTCACCCAATATAAATTTTCAAAATACTAATCTCTCCAAAACGGATGAAATAAAAAAATTATACATAAGGGATTTTTATATTAAAAGTTCATTTAATTCGTGTGTTTTAGATTCGGCCTCAAAACATTTAAGCGCAAAAACCATTCCTATTCTCATGAGAAGGGGTGTAAGATTCCTTGATTTTCAAATTTTTTCAAAAGATAATCAACCCGTTGTTGGTGTTAATTTAAGTGATACTCCATATAAACTTACGTCTACAACCTATGTACCTTTTTATGATGTTATGGAGACCATAAAAGATACATTTTTGGCTACTTACAATACTGATACACCAGGAGCAAAGACACCATTGTTTATTCATATTAGATTTGATACCGATATGGATAATATTTTTTCTGAAATGGCTAGAATTATTAAAAATAATAATTTTATTAATCCCAATTTGCGAGAAGATTTGTATCCACCGAATGATGCTAAATTTCAAACGTTATATTCTTTTTTTAGGGGAACACAAAAAGTCGATATAAATGATGAACGGGAAAATGATGAGTGTAAAAGTTATACAAAACAACTTAAAATGAAACAAGAATTTTTAGGTGACGTAACTCTTGGGGTCTTATTTCCGCCGAACATCTTATACTTCATTTTTGATATAGATGATGAACGCTATTATAAAAGCGAATTAGCAAAGATGAAAGAGTGTTATAATTATAAAGAAGCAAACTTTAAAAAATTTACAACCGAAGAAGTTAGAAATAGTAACAATTGGGATAATATTAAAAACTTTAGTAAGAAAGGATTTAGTATGGTATATCCTGTTTCCGATGGTAAATATATAGAAAATACTACCTTCCCTATGAGGGACGGATTAGAATGTTCTACGGATGAAACCATACCCTGCTATCACCAAGCGATGCGATTGGGTTGCCAGTTCATGGCTATGGCCTATAATGAATCCCTAGAAACGGACATAAATTTTGAAACACCCATTTTAACATACGATACAATGTTCAATAAAATGCAAAGTAGTTACATTTTAAAGGATGCAGAATTAAGATTTTTCCCAGAATTTGTAGAAGTAATCGATAAACTACAAGAACCCCCTGAAGGTGGTTGGACTAAAAGAAAAGATAATCCAAGATGCGACCGGATAACTGGACCCGTTCCAAACACTGTTAAACGAAAGAACAGAAGACAAAAGAACTAGATGGTTCGTCCGCTTTTCTATTTGCCCTAGATGGGATGTCTAAAAAATACGAACAGTCCCACCCCTAATTTAAATACGATGATGAATATCAAGTTAATAAAAATAAATTTAGATAATTATATATTTAAATTTATTTATCTCGTTTATATTTTCTATAACCAGATTGAAGTATATTCATATATTGTTCCGCATTTTTTTTAATCTTTCGAATATTTTTATTTTTAAAACTATTAATATTCTTTTCCACATCTTCCATTATTTCATTAACGATTGGTATTTTAACCATATCACTTATAAATGGTTCTTTATATCTTGATGTTACAAATAAAACGTATAAAATAATAACTAAACACCCCAAACAACAAGCATAATTTTTATTAATCATATATTTATATTTACATTATAAATATTTCTAACTAAATCCAACTACATCCTCGCTTGAACTATTATTTACTACCGCATTAGAAGGCATTGGGATAATACTTTGTTCATTGGATATAAGGTCTCTATTGTCAACATATTTAAATTCCATATTGCAACAATTACTACTATTATTGCATTTTTTATTGCAATTATATTCTTGAAATGATTCTAAACAAACCCCGCCATTACATTTATTTTTTAAGGATTCTTTGATAGAAAATAATGATTTCTCATTTACTTTGTCATCTCCAAACATATTATCTAATTTAAACTTACTGTAATCCTCCAAAACCACAATCACCATCAAAGATAAAAGACCATATATTATATTGTATGAACTAAAGAACAATACGATTAAAAATAAAAGACCCTTTCCCAATTCACCTCTTAAAAAATTTCCTAAAGATAATGGATCGCCTAATAAAAAATACATAATAAATAAGAATAATACTATTTCGATATTCATTTTCATTTCCATGTTATATATATGTATATTTTGAATAAAAAATTCCGTATTTAATAATTATTTTTATCTGTTATTTTTATAAGTATTATGGCATCTTCTTTAGCATATTCTGAGATTTTAGAACCAATGAGAAATAATAAAACAAAAAGAAATAGAGAGGGACTTTTAAACAATAGTCCCAATAAAACTAAAATAACCACGGATTATTTGAAAGAGAAAGTAGAAGAAATAAATCCATTTAACCCTGAAGATGAAGAAGAACAAGAGGACAATATAAATGATATGTTTCCCGAAAAACCACAGCCTGCAAGAATGATAACAAAGGATTATACCGATGGATTATTAAATAAAAATAAAAACGATTATGGTATTCCTTTGTCTAAAGAAAAGGAAGAATCTCCGGATAAAAATTATTTTATCCAAAACAATATGATGGAATCGTTCGAAACAAATGGAACCGTCAATAATGAGGATGAATTAAATCGCAAATTATCCTATTTAATACATTTAATAGAAGACCAACATGATGAAAAGATAAAAAGTGTTACTGAAGAAGTTATATTATATGGATTTCTCGGAGTTTTCATAATATATGTTTTAGACTCGTTTACAAAAATAGGAAAATATGTTAGATAACTACCGCAAATTTGTCTGGTGAAATGGGTAAAGATGCGTAATTATAAAATTGAAAATACGTTTTTTCCTTAAATATATATCTGTATTTTATCAAAATGTTATTTAAAATTGTCTCGTTATGAGATATGTTTTCTATAATAATATATTTGTATTTTTTCCTTAAAGAGTAAATCACATTGCTAAACGCATAGTTAAATAGATTATCACTGCAATTTTTTATGGAGGTAAATAGTTCAATCACAGGTTTATCATCATAATATGTAGTAATATTTCTTAAAAAATAACAAGAATAACATACATTATCAATGACAACACAGTATACTAATATATTCTTTGTACTTAATAATTGCGAGAGATTACCCATTGAAACGGAAATAAAGCAATCAAATTTGATTTTATTGATTTTTACAAAATCAATTAGTATATTTAAATTACTATTATTTATTTCTATGATCTTAACTGAACTATGCATTAAATGTGTTTTCCACGTTGTTATATCAAAGCAATATGAATGATAACTTACCAATTTCATAAAATAATTAGCATGTCTTTCCTTTTTAAACAATGAAACCATAATATTTTGATTTGCATATGATTGTTTATATTGATGCGTTTGTATCAATTGTGGGGCGATATTTTTTTTCCGGTATTCTTTGTGAACACATAGAAAATCGGCATAGTAAGATTTTACCTTGTGGCCGTTTATTTCAATATAAACGGACCTTCCTGAAAGAAATCCTACTAACTTTTTATTTATATAATACAAACTTACATAACTATTATCGTCATGCTGCAATAAATAAGGGAAAATATTATCCTGTTTTGGTGTATATCTCCCAGTTTTATCGTTATAATAATTTTTCTGTAATAATTCTACTATTTTTATTTTTTCTCTATTTGACAGTGTTTTAACATCTTTAAACACAAGGTTTCTAAAGTTAAAATACTTATTTTTTTCAGGAAGTTCCTTTTGAATTATTTTATCGGGAAACATAAAGTAATATAAACTATGGTAATGAAATACCGGTTGTTTTGACCAAAATGGATACAACAATCTAAAAAAAATATAATATATTAAAAATAAGACTATCGGTATAAATATTATTATCAGTATGTACATGATAATAATAATTAAAATTTAAACTTGCTTATTGCGTATTCTTTTTAAGTATGTATATGTATTGTCCGTTATAATTAATTTCACTTAAATCAACGTATTTATATGAAGTAAATCCACACTCTATTGCTAAATCTAATATATGACGCCGGTCTTCCATAAAGAGTTCATGTTGATTTATTCTAACATCTCCATTTTTGAATTTAAATTTTTCATTGAAATAGGCAGTACCTTTTTCTTCTAAATTAAAATTTGAAAAATATTCAAATTTGTCGAAAACAACTACTGACTTCGTAAGTCTTTTCTCACTATAATCTTGCGGATTAATTAAAGTTAATGGGTCCGCACTGTTTAAAATCGGATCAAATTTTAACCTATCTACTAAATGTATCACTAAATATCCATTTGGCTTTAACCAACTATATGAATTTTCAAAGAACTGCTTCTTATCTTTTAAATAATAAATTGTAAAATAAAATGCTGTTATATGTGTAAATTTATCTCTTGGAAATAAAAATGGATCTTGCACTTTTCCTTGTTTGAAATCCAATTCAGGATAGTTATTTGAAGATATTTTAATCATATCAATCGATTTATCTACTCCTAATGCCTTTATTTTTTCCTCTTTTAACATTCCTACTAAATGTCCAGTACCAGACCCTACATCTAAAAGATAATCATTTTCATTTAATTTTGTTAGTTCTTTTAAAATTCCTATTTCTTGATATACCTTCATTTCATCGTCTAATAAGTCATCGTAAATAGATGCATAAAACTTATCGTATATATCATTGTTTTTATAAATAAATTTCTTTTCTTTGTTTTCCATGCCTTCATATGACGATTCATAACATTTATTTAAAAATAATAAAATAAATAAAACCACCAATATAATTAACCATTTATTTGCAAGTAATTTTTTTAAATTAAACATTTCCTTATATGTATTAATGTTATTTTTTTTGTATTAATTATAAGTATAAATGAATGCAGATGAAATAAATGATATTAGAGAAAAAAAAGATTTTACAGGTATATCATTCTCTGGGTATAAAAAATCTGATGTTAAAAAACAATTAATTCATAATATTAATAATAATAAAATAGAAGAATCATGCTACTGGTCTGCAGAACTTATATGTTCTGGTCATTTTTTAGAACTTTGGGAAATCATTATTTTTATTTCAAGTAAACATATACATCTAGGTAATCCTAAATTACCAATATATCTAAATTTAAGATTTTCCAATTTTAAAACTATATTACAAAATGGTTACAATGATAATGAAATACAATTGAGAAACAATAAAAAAATACGTTTGCTCTTCTGCGAAATAATATGTGTTCTTTGTTTATCTACCAAAAAACCTAGTTTTGAAAATATAAAAATAGAAAAAGATGCATTTGATATGGTTTCTATTTCTTCTAAAATAAAAGCACCCTCCATATTATATCATACAGAAGTATACAAAAAAGATGATCCTAAGGAATTATTCATACCCATTAATGAATTAATTTACAACTTTAAAGAAAAAAATACTTTACTATGTTGCTATTGGATAGAATGGATTATTGAATTTGACATTATGTGCAGAAAAAAAAAGACGCCTCTTAAATGCGAATACCGTGATTTTGTAAATGTAAATGATAATTTTAAAAAGGATATTATTTGGATTATTTGGGATATTATATTTTATTTCTCTGAAAATGATATTTGCAAAAAAATTTTAACGAATATTTTAGAACTTTTTATGATAAAATATAATTTCTCCATGAAAAAAAGAAGGCGTAATCTATTATATTTTGCAGTTGAACTTGTTACGGAATTAATCGATTATAATCAAGATATTATTAAAGATAAGTCTAACATTGAAAATATTAAGGACAAAATCAATATTATCTATAAAACAATTAAAAAAAATGAACATGCCCCAAAAACAAGTTATTTATTTAATAATTTAGAATCTAAATCTAACCTCGATAAGACAATAGAAAAACTCGATAAAATGAAGAGTATAATGAATATTAAATGAAATAATATATATATAATATTTATACATGAATACAAAAACAAAATCATTTGTAAATTCCATACCAACCAAAAAATTTGTTCCAATATCTAAATTTAAACTAGAACCCACCTCTAATAATATTGATATGGCTCAACCTGATAATGGTAATAATATGATGTTTTACATTGGAATTATTGTTGTTCTGGCTATTTTAGGAATAAATATATTTTTTTATATGGGATTGTATACAGAATTATTTGCAGATACCGTTAGACCTATTTTGCAGAATATTGTTTCTGCATTTGGGTATACTTTAGCAGAAGGGAGTAAAATTACAAGCGATAACGTTCATAGTGGTGCAGTTGCGGCAATTGACATTGCCTCCAGCGCAACAAAAAAAGGATTTGAACAGGCAAATCATGTTATTGATTCCAGTATAGAATTTACTAAAAATGCTGCAAATTATGATAATATAAAAAAAAATAAATCAACATATAAATCCCCGGTTCATGATGAAGATGGAAGTGATATTCAAAATAATCCTGTTACGAACAAAAAAGGCTTTTGTTTAGTTGGAGAACAGCAAGGGATTCGTTCATGTATAACTGTGGAAAAAAGCGATACATGTATGTCCGGAGAGATTTTTCCTTCTCGTAATTTATGTATTAACCCCAAATTAAGAGTTTAATTGTATATTATTCAATATTAAATAATATTAAATAATATGGAACGTCAATTAGATTATTGGAAAGATAAAAAAATAGATAAAGAACGAATGGAAACTTTATTTATATATTCACCTTTTAGAATGCAGAAATATGTTATAAAAGGTGAAACAATAAAACTTACATACCATTGGCACGATAAACGTCAACGTGCCAATATAATTTTAAATTTTCTTAGACTTATAGTTAAAAAATATAATAATTTAGATTGTACTATTTATATCCGTGATGGAGATCTTAGTTTTGACGAACTTTCTCATAGTATAATATCAAATTTAGATATAATCTATAACGATTATCCCCTTAATAAAACAGATGAAAAAATTAAAAAACTTAGAGAACTAAATAAAATTATAGATATTAAAAATATATCTAAAATTTATACTAACGATAACCCTTTCTTTTGTATTTATAAAGATATTATGAGTAATAATATATGTATACCCGACCATTTTTTTATGCAAAATTATAAAAAATATCACAGAGGTCATGGAAAAATTTCATATAATCAACAAATTATTTCTTTAAATGAAAAAATTAAATTTGAAGATAAAAAAAAACAAGCCGTATTTTCTGGAAGAGATAAATACAAGAAGTATAATGATCTGAATAAATATAAATATGTTACAACAGAACCAAAAAGAAATATCAATCAACAATTACAATATAAATTTTTAATTGGTACTTATAGTAGATGGGATACATTATACTGGCAATTATTATCAAATAGCATTACATTAATAGAAGAAAATCCAGATAAAATTCTATTTTATTATTATTATTTAAAACCGAATATTCATTATATACCTTATAATGAAAATAATATAAATAACTGTATTTGTAATAACGACAGTCTTTTTTTAGATAAAATATCAAAAGACTCTACAAACTTAATGAAAACATTAACACTTGAAAAAATGATTGATGAAGTTGGTAAATTATTATTAATTTATAACGATATTTATAATTCGTAAATTATCTAGATTAGGTCAGCATTTTAAATGTTAAAAGGTTATTAAATATTTCAAAATATATAATATAGATACAACATTCCAATAGATCTTTCTATTATAAATGATATTTTTTCATACTATTATATAAATAGTATGAAAACTATTGTAACCTTAACCAAAGAAGCATGCAATCGTTTAACTGGATTAGCCAATCAACATCAATCAAAATATGTATATTTTTACGTGAAAGGTGGTGGATGTAATGGATTTAATTATCATTTTGAGCCAAGTAATGATGTTCCACAAAAAAAAGATGAAATTATAAAAAGAGACTCTTATGACCTAGTTGTTTCTAATGAAAGCATTCTTCATTTGCTAGGCACTCAAGTAGATTGGAAAACCACCATCATGGGCGAGGGATTTCATTTTGAAAACCCAATGGCTCAAGCAAAATGTGGTTGCGGTACTTCCTTCACAAGTAAAAGAAGTTAAAACCCTCGCCGGATTTGGAGAGATTGGAGAGATTCTTTAAGTTATTTAATAATATATATTATTTTTTTAATTAAATAAAAAAAAAAACTTTTTTTGAAAAGTATTTTGAAAAATCCGAAAATGGACATTTTTTATGGGAAAATCTGAGATCTGTGAAAAGGATTTTTTTTAAAAAAAACTAAAAAATACGTTTTGTTACGATAATGGTTTCAAAATTATAATTATGTAAAAAAAGTTGTTACCATATTTTTTTTTTTGAAAAAATAAAATTTAAAATCCTGCTACTTTTTTGTTCTATATTTATAGAACAAAAATGTATCCGAAAAAAGGGGTTTTTTTTTCTTGTAATTTTTGTGACTATACTACCATGCGAGAAGCAAATTATAAGAAACACCTATTGACACGCAAACATAAATCTGCTACTTTTAGAACAAATTTAGAACAAAAAAGTAGCAAACCAGAAATTCACATTTGTGAAAATTGTGGAAAGAAATACAAAGCAAGAAACAGTTTGTGGTATCACAAAAAAAAATGCATTTTAAAACAAGAAAAAAATAATGAAGAAAAAAAAGACGAAAGTGGATTTTTAGTGGAAGAAATTATGTCGATGAAACACGAATTTAAAGCAGTATTGGCGGAAAATAAAAAAATACAGAAAAAATTACTAGAAGAAATGGAAAATAGAAATAAGTTAATAGAAACACTTACCCCTAGTGTATCCACTACTAATAACTTTAATATTAATATATTTTTAAACGAGCAATGTAAAAATGCCATTAATATGAGCGATTTTATGAATTCTCTCCAAATACAAGTAGAAGATCTAAATTATACGAATGAGAAAGGATTGATTGAAGGTATATCTTCAGTCTTAGTAAACCGTTTAAACCAATTACAAATTTGTGAAAGACCAATACATTGTACAGATGCAAAACGAGAGGTTTTATACGTAAAAGATAACGATTCGTGGGAAAAAGAATATGAGAACAAAACCGTAAAAAACAGTATAACAGATATATTATACAAACAACGTGTTGCCATGGATGATTGGGTTAAAAAAAATCCCGATTGGGAAAAAACAGAGGAAGGTAAAAGTGCTTATCTTAATTTAGTAACCACAATTATGAGTAATGATTTAGATAATGATAGTTCAAAAGAAAAAATAATAAAAATGATTGCGAAAGAAACATTTATTGATAAAAAATAAAATGATGATTTAATATATATGTTTGCATTAAATCATCGATTTCTAATATTATTTATGATATGTATGATATATTTGTTATTCTCTGTTATGTTAGTTTACAAAGAAGATGGGATATTAAGTGCTGTGGCTCAAAGCACCTTTCTTTTATTTTGGAGTTATGTTGGTCACGTCGCGGCTCATTATATATCACTTGTATATCCAATCAATAAAATGAATACACATATTTCTATACATCATAGTGAAACCGAATTGCCTAGAATACTCGATTTAGGCAGCGAATCCGTAAATAATTTTTTCGGGTTTTTTTGCTTGTATTTATTTCAAGAATTATCCGGATATAAGTTCTTGAATTTAAAACTAATATTATATTCCGCATTTTTGTATATTGGTGTTCATATTTTTTACTACAGTTTAACAAACACAAATTATCATAAAATTCATCACGAATATGAGTTTTATAATTATAGTCCTGAAATATTTGATTTTATATTTAACACCAGAAAAAATGACGAACAATATGAGAATATATTTGTATTTTACGAAGCATTTCCTGCTTTAATATCATATTATATTGTTAAGCAAATTTTTGAGAATAATAAAGGTATCGTAGAATTGAAAAAATAGAATTTTTCTCGTCGCCAAATCTAATAGTTTAATATTTGTCTCTGAACCACCAAGTATAAGTATAATAAATAATTTACTACATAATGCAGCCAATGTTAATCCAACCGCCATAATAGGGATATCATCTAATAAGTCTTTCTTGGATGATTTTATTTTAAATAGATATTTTGCAATATCTATTAATTTACCTATTACCGCATTTTGTTCGATTTTATTAATAATACAACCAAATAAAAGTGTTTGTATAAAAACCAAAAAAACTAAAAATATCATAAAGGTTAGTGTAATTATATCATTTGAAAAAAATAGAGTTAATGATGTTAAACCAATCGCAATCACGTGAACTACTAAGCAAAGTAATATCGTTAAAATATTTTTAATAGAATAGTCAGCATTCATAATATATATTATAGATATATAAATATATTATGATTTAATTTTTAGAAATTTGCATTGGATTCGCAAGGGCACTGTTGTTTGCTCCTATTCCAACAGGAGTTGCTTGATAAGATACACTTCCCCCTCGCCGTCTTCTTCTTCTTCTTACTGATTTGCCACGACGCTTGTACGTTTTTTTACCTTTTGTTTTGCGCTTTTTCGTTTTAGGTTTTCTTCTACGTTTACCTCCACTCATCGAATTGCAACTGCCGCATCCACCAACAACAGGTCCCGTTCCCCCAAAAAGATGAAAGGTGTCTTCGGCTGCCTTTGTGAATGTTTCTAACATTGTATAATATTAACGAATATTATATTTTTCTGCTTTGTGAATTAGTTCTTTGTTAGATATCTCCTTTCTTGAAGATATTCTTGTAGGTACCCATTTTTTATGAGTAGGATTAAAAGAACATTCCATTATCTTGTTTATGTTTGTATTTACATATTTATCCTTATTTGTATTCTCAAATTCATCTTCACTATCACTCTCTTCTAACGCGTCTAAATTCACATTTTCCTTAATATTTCTAAATATTTCATTCATCATTACACTAGTTTTAAAGTCCGGTATTACAGCATAAGAATAAAACTCCATATTACCTCTGTTTAAACAATATAATTCATATATATCATTTTGTACACTTGGTTTAACGTCAAAATAACAAACCGCATTTGATGTGTTTTTATATACTAGATTAAAAGCATTGTGAATTTGATTTAAATTTCTAAATTGTATGCAATATATTTTATAATTTAAATGAGGAATTATGCTGATCAGATCATGAAAACTGGATTTTATAATGGGTAACCCAAAAATAACATCTTTAGTCGTAAAAGATAATTGTTTCAATTCATTTTTAAAAATGAAATTGATAATATTTAATTTCTTATGATAGGGATACATGGAAACGTTTTCATTTTTATAAAAATAAATATTTTCTATAAAAAAAAACCTATTTTCAATATATGTTCCGTATAATACCGTATTTTTTGCTAAATTAGGATGAAAACAAGTTGGTCTAATATATAATTTCTCAATGTCATTATTTCTACCTAATTCTATTATAAAACAAACATATTCTGCTTTATAATAAGAAAACCACGCATAGAATTTTTTACCATAAGGAATCGCTAGAACAATATCACTGTTAACTTTCTTATGTATAGACTTCACATAAGAAAGTTCAAATACTGGAAATCTTTTTAAAATAATAGAAGTTTCTTCCTTGTTCATATATTCATTTTTGCTGTTACTTTTATATTATTTATTGCTAATGTTATTGATTAAATAATTTATTTAATTCATCCTTCATGGACGTGGTCTTTTTATTTTCCGGCACCGTATTATTTTTAACAATATTCAATATTTCTTGATATTTTTCATTATTTTTATGAATAACATTATTTGTTTTTTGTATCGTAAGCGTGTCTTTAAGATAATCAAATATATAATGACAAGTGTAAATAATAACTATAGATAAAATAATGGTTTGTATAATATTGTACATATACATAAATATACAAAGTTTCATTGCATTTAAAACGTGTTTAAAAATTGTATGATATCTTCCTGAAAACTATAATTTATTTCGTCATTTTCTTTGGATAAAAAATACACATCTATGATTTTGTTGTTTTCCTTCTTAATACATAATTCTATTGTTGAATTTTCTCTTAGTTTATATTTATCAATTGAAATATCTTTTTCACAATACTCAAATGGTCTAATGTGTGTTTTGGTGTAACGCTCTCTGCTAAAGTCACATATAAGTTTATAGTCTAAAATATTAAAATACTTAAATTTGTCATCGTAAAAATGTATTTTGTAAAAAATATTATTTTCTAAACAATATATTCCGTGATTGGAATATATTATTTTCTTTTTCACTGTTTGCTTGTGAAACTTTTTAAAGTTAGAAAAATTTATTTTTTGGGGAATTTCCGGTAGATACACTCTCATATATTGAATATAAAAAACCATTTAAACCGATTGTATATAAAAATATAATGCTTCAACTTTTGATTATAGATAAAACAGGGACCATAAATCAGAAAAAAGTTAGAAATATGAAGGAAGACGAAATATATAAAAAATGTGGATTCAAGGATAATGATAATTTTGCGGAAAGAGCATGTTGGAAAGTAAAAATAGATGGTGATACTCATACTGTAAAGTGTTTTGCCCGTGACGAGGGGCGCGCATCAACTGAAAATAAATATGACTTACCACCCCCAATTGATACAAAATTATATTTTGGTTCTATGGTATTAATCAATACGGATGGTGACACATATAAAGATCTAACTCTAGATTTATGGGACAAGATATACGAAAAACTATTCGGTGGATTCGAAGATTTGAGTGCTACGGCACAAGAAGATGAAAAAGAGGCAGATGAATTAGAAAATGTACCTAAGGAAATGAAAACAAAGGATGGCTATTTGAAGGACGGATTCGTAGTAGATTCAAACAGCGATGATGGTGATGATGATGGTGATGATGATGATGATGATGATGATGAAAGTTGGAATGATGATTACTCTGAACTAGAATATGAAGAGTATCAGTTCACCGATGATGATTAATAATACAAAATTGATTTAAAAAAAAGATTTAATAATAAAGATAAATGTATGCAATAGATAATCCAGATGAATTTAGAGCTAATATAGTTAAAAAACTTATAGAGATAGTAGATAATGAACGATTGGGTAAAAATTTGGAAATCGGTGTTTATAATTATGCAATAAAAGATTCTACTTCGCGCGCGGTTGTTAAAAAATGGGAAAATCCTTACTTTACACAGTTGTATATAGATCGACTGCGTAGTATTTATTTAAATTTAACAAAATTAGACGGATTAAGAGAACAATTAAAAAATAACAGTTTAAAGGTTGATGAATTTGCGTTCATGACACATCAAGAAATGGACCCTGATAACTGGAAAGAATTAATTGAAATAAAAAAGAAACGCGATGAGAGTAAATATACGAATACTATTAAAATTTCTAGTGATTTTACATGTAGTCGTTGTAAAAAAAATGGAGACCCGGCAGATCAGTGTACATATTATCAGTTGCAGACGAGGTCTGCAGATGAGCCAATGACAACATTTGTAACATGTCTAAATTGTGGTAAACGTTGGAAATTTTAATTTAATGGATTACCTATAGTTGAGATTCTAGGTTCTTTGGATGTTATTCGTGAATATCTAGCATACCCCGTTCTCTTTGTCTTTGTCTTTGTCTTTGTGTTTGTGTTTATCTTTGTCTTTGTCTTTGTCCTTGTCGTGCTCGTTTTTCTTCTATTTTGGGGACTTATTTTAGCACTTCTATTAAATAGTCCATATAGTTTGGATTTTAAAGTTCCCCTAGAATTTCTCCGGCTTCCTTTTTTCATTATACATATATTTATATTTTAATCCTCGTGAATAATTTTGCTTAATTCATTATTAGGATATTTATAAGTTATATCTGGTTGATCTTCACTTCCATCACGTATGAGACGGTGTTCTCCACTGTTAACATTTAAATCATATATGTTAAAGTTATCGTCAATATTAAATTTTTTAGTTCGTGTGGAAAAATTCACGCTAATACTTCCTTCCTCGCCACTTATAATCCTGTGAAATATACCAGCCGGCCATACAATCATCGCAGGACCGTCGTAATACAATTTTTCATTTTTGTAAATCTTGTCGGGTGTTATAATAAAGGATGCGCGCTTTCTTTGTTTGGGATCGTAAATATCTACATAGCGAGTGCCTTGAAGAACCATGAGATTATCGTCTTGTCCTGGGTGCATATACCAAGGTCTTTTTACAGGAGGTGTACAATCTTCAATCGGCCCTGGAGATACGCTGTTTGCACTATGAATTACACGGTCAATTCCGTGGATCTTTGGTATGTCTGATGGCACCATCTCGTCAAATTTTACACCGGCGGTTCTTCGTAATATACGGAGAGGGATCAATCGATACATTATATACTCTACTATTTTATATTTAAGTATATTTTCAATTTTTATACTTACATTGTCCATAAAAATATATTAAAATATATAAAATTAAATAACTTATATTATTAATGATATTACCAGAAGAAATTATTTTTCAAAACATTATGCCGTACGCGTATTGTCCTCAATCGCCTGAATTAATTAAAGATATTAGGACATATAGTTTTATATTAAATAGTGTAATAGAAAAATACAGAGAATGCTACAGCGTTCATACAGAAGAAGTTATCAATTTAATAATACAGTTTGACGCATTAACATACTATGAAAAATTTACAAATAAATATGATGAATCCAGTTTACTTCCCTTCATTGAAACCATGGATGAGTTTGAATATAATCGAAGAAACACAAATAAACAAGGAAATCGCTTATTTAGAATTATTTTAGGGAAATTAAAACCCATAGATAGATTAAACATGTTACTATATATGATATATAGTTTAGAATCTAGAGATTATGAAGAACCGAATGAAACCTATTATGATGACTAATAGATTAGTGCTCTTACATTTAGACATTGTTCCGTTGTTAAACCAATATCACTTATTCCTATGTCGATTATAGGATAAGTGAAAAAGTGTAATTTATGTTTGGGTATTCGATAGGCGTGGTGTATATAGGTATCTTTATATATTCTATTGTAAAATACAAACTTTTTAACTTTATATCTACATTTTTTTCTAATACCATAATAACATAGAAGTGAATGCATGTTATTGTAAGATAGTAACTTGGCACTATACATATCGATAGTATTAAATATATACGTCATTTTATCGCTAGATGTATCGTTAAGAGCATCGATATCTTCTTTTATATAAGTATATCCTTCAAGTCGGGTATTAAGTAAAGCAAACCAACTTATACAAAATAACTTTGCAGATTGTTTAGATATACACTTTTTCCTTACTTGTGCTGCTGGAATTTTAATAGGAGATAAATCACCCCATTCTATATTCTTTTTTGTTGTTGTTGTAAATAACAACACCTCTTCGGGTGACAAATAATCTAGAATTTCACCCACCGTGAATCTGGAGATATTATCCATTATTGATAATAAATATAATTATATTTATTTTATTATCAATTTTTTATGTCGAATGGAATATCTGTATTAATATTTTTTAAAACTTTCCATTTTGAAATACTTTGTATTATTGTTTTACGATCTTTATTGATAAGGCGCACCTTCTCCTTCCAATTTCCGCATATATACCAAATATTTTCTACATTTTTATAATGTGTATTTCCATCATCAAAAACAATAATAGTGTGTGGCTCACTATAATTTGCTTCATATACTTCCCAGGAACTCATAAATTTATATCTATAATTATATTTATATAAATTATTAAACAATTAAATCTCGTTCGTAGAGAACTTCTAATTGTAAACTGAATCCGAAATCCATATTGTTTAAATCGATAATCTCTCCATCTTTGTCAATAAGTTCTATGTGTAATCTTTTGAGATTGATAGGTCCATTGTAATTTCGCTTCGCGCTATAAGTGCTCTTGAAAATGGTGTTGGTTGCAGTTGCACTGGCTGAAGGGAATGTAATTTTTCCTAAAATATGATTATTGGAGAGATTATTGGCAACGCAAAGTGAGTTCATTTCATTCACATTATTTTGATAATCATTAACGCAAAAATATAAAAAGCGGTTTGTTCCAATATCTATGATACCTTCCGCTTCAATGGAAGCGGTACTAGATATCGTGTAAGACATCTCTCGAAATCCTAAAATCCATCCTAATGATTTTTTTTTTAGTTTATCGTCTGTAGAAAAGATAATGTCTACGCTATTACTATTACTATTAGTTATCTTAACCTTTCCTGTATAACCATCCATTTCAATACTAACGTCAGTACCATCTAATTGTGTATTAATTACAGTTATAAGTTCTTCGCGCGTGTAGTTTCCATGAGTGGATACGGTATTATCACCTACAGTAAAAGTTAGATTATTAATATGATACCAGGAATTTTCAGGAATATTCAGGGATGTAAGTTCCATCGAAACAACATTGTTAATTTCATTTGGTATAAAATAGTCAAAATTGGTAGACGTTGAATGCGTATTGATCTCATCTCGGTAAGAAGAATGCATATATAAATTTCGAACTTGAAGTTGTCGCTTGATTGCATTTACAGAACCGGGTGCTAAGGGAACCGGCGTGGAGAGATTTGGTTCCTTTTTACTTCTCTCAAGTTTTTTCATAAACTCCTGAATAATCTCTCGAGGTTGTTCATTATTTGATTTTATTCTTAGATTTTCATTGTTATGTAATACATGTTCAAGGACCCTTTCTGGACTTTCAAGTTTGTCAAATTCTGGAATAAGAATTATTTCGTCGTATAACCTTTTATCTTCTTCTACATCCGGAAAATAATCAATGTCGAACTCCATTTTCTTTTCCCGATATTTATTTATACAATTCACAATTATAAAAGTTTTTTTATAAAAATTATAAATACTTCCATCCACGGAAGGCTGATTCAAAAGATTAATTTTTTTTTAGTTTCTGCTAAATGGGGTGTATGAAATTCATAGGGTAATTGCAATAAATGTAAAACGTCGTATAAAGTATAATTTTGAAGATCGAAATCCTTTTCCATTAAAATATACTAATATTAAACATTTTATTCTTTTTCTAAAAATATATTGGTTTGTTGAATAATCTTGTGATGAGGAATTTTAAATTTAATACACCAATTGATGCACTTTTGTATATTACTTTGTTTAAGTTGCTCTAATTTTTCAGGCTTATGTTGACTTTCTATAAGTTGTAAGGTGTTTTTAATGCATTCAAGTTGCTGTTGCCCCAAAACGGCGTTTATTTCTTGTATTTTTGATGTAAAAATATTTGGAAGTTCTGTGCTTAAAATATTTGTTACATAGTTAGTGTTCTTCACATTATCCAGAATAGATTTGAAAATGGGTAATAAGGCCTTTTTATCTGCATTTTTAAAATGTTTACAAACAATGTATTTTTCAGAGTTTGCAAATCTACTTGTATTTGGTTTAATAATAAATAACTTATCGTAAAAACATGTTAATAATAAAATGAGATCACACGTGGATTTATAAAAAATATCAAAAAATTTGATAATAAAGGTTCCCTCATTTTTTTGAAGGATAATCGCATATAAAATTTGTGCTAAAATTAATTTAACAGATAATAATTCTTGCTTATTAAAATCAATTGAAAAATCGAATCCACCATCTCCCGTAACTATTTCCATGGAATCTTTGTAGTTGTCAAAACAATATTGGAGATTACAAGATTTTAATAGGTCCCCGTCATTGCTATCACCCTTTACAATAGTAAAATTTGAACACCTCTTGAGATTATTATTTTTATCCCAGCCAGGTATATTGGTGTAATCACTTAATAGGGTCATACCATAATATAAATCTTTACTGTTATTTCTTAATGTTATCATGGCTTCTACGAATCCACCGGGTCCTTCCGCCAAGTGAAAAGTAGAAATATTTGTACCTTTATATCTTTCTAAAATATTCAAATAGTCGCATATTTCTATTAATTTATAGTAAGAACGAGATATTGGTTTAATTTTGGAAACACTGCTTTTACAATCTGGTATCTGTGTGTGAATATATTCATAAGGATTTATAAATTTTTTAATATTATCCCATTCTGTTTGATATTTATCGATTTCCTTCTTCATTTTCTTTAAATAGATAAATGTTGTTTTTGATATTTCAGGTTTTACGTTAAAATCATCCTTATTTATACACTGAATTTTAAATGATTTATCTGTAATTTTATTTTGATTTATAAAGGTAATTGGAAAATAACTCATATAATACTATTATTTATTATTGTTTAATATATTATAATTTATATTTATCTGGAATAAGTTATAATATTTTTTATTTTTAATCTTACTTTAATTATATGGATTGTTGTTTTCCTTATCGATATAATTATTGCAGTTTTTGTAATAAAATAGTCGACCGTGATATTTATTTCTATAATATTATAGGATTTGGAAAGCATAATGGTAAGAATATTTGTCAAGATTATTTAACATATAAGATACTTGATGGTATAAATAAAAATAATATAAAAAAAAAATAGTAGTATATAATCAATGAGTCTTACATTAACAGTTGAAGATAAGATATATGATATAACTGATTTTTGGAAGAAACATCCGGGTGGAAACGTGATTAAGTATTATGATAACTTGGATGCAACAGAGGCTTTTTATACATTTCATGCTAAATCTAAAAAAGCATATTTAATGTTGAAATCGTTGCCCAGTAAAGAATCCGAGGTGAAGACTACTCATGATTTTTCTACCGTATTAAAAAAATGGAAAGATGAAGGTTTATATAATACAAATTACTATGAATTTGTAATCTGGGGATTTGTAGTTTTCGTCATAACTATATTAGGATTATACTTACAAATGCTTGGGTTTCCAGTGTACGGTGGTATAATTACGGGTGTAGGTTGGACACATTGTGTATTTGTGCAACATCATGCGGGACATTTAGGATTTACGGGAGATCCCAAGAAAGATCATTTAGTACAAGATCTATTTGAGGGATTATTAAAGGGTGGTTCTGGTTCTTGGTGGAGAAATCGTCACAATAAACATCATGCGATGCCAAACAGTATAGGCTATGATGGAGATTTAAGAACAACCCCCTTTTTTGCGTGGGATGATGTTTTAGTAAAAAAAGTCCCTACCCCTTTACTTAGGGTTCAGCACATAATGGTATTTCCCATGCTTGCATTATATGTTCCGTTATTTATAGTAACAACAAAACAATTTATGTTTCGCAGAAAAAAATGGTTCGAGATGTTTTTAGTTGTCGCACATTTTTATTTATTTTCCAGATTTAATACGAATACGAAGAATTTTATTTTATTTTACTTCATAGGATATGTTTTACAGGGTGTTTATTTGGGTTTGATGTTTAGTATAAATCATATGGCTATGGAACGTATTCCAGACATATCCAAGGAGTGGTTTGATCGTCAATTAATAAGTACATGTAATTGGTCTAGTGATAGTAAAATAGCGATGTATCTTTCGGGGTTTTTAAATTTACAGATTGAACATCACGTAGCACCACAGATGCCACCGGAGCATTATTACAAAATACGCAAAGATATAGTAAAGTTTGCAAAAAAAAGGGGTGTTGAATATCGTGATTATACATTTTTGCAGGGATTATGGTTATTTATAAAAACTTTAAAAGACACGGCAGATAAAGAATTAAAGTTGCGAGAAAGTGGTTACATTGTGATAAATAAGGAAGACTAGTTAGGCTTTTTAACAAGTCTAATTTTTTTTGCTCTTTTCTTGGCAACCGTTTGTTTTTCTTGTTCTTTTGGTGGAACTGCTAAGGTAGGAGATGATAATATGGGTTCTTTTTGTGCAATCATTGTTATTGGAGCGGGGACTGATACCTTTTCTGGATTTATCTCATCCTCTATGGAAAATTCAGGATTGCTTGTTTTTACGAAAATGAAGTAATTGTTATAGTAAGATATTTTTTTCTCTTGTGGAGACATTTTAAGTGATTTTCCTATGTATTTTTCAATGGATGGATTTCTTTTTTTATCTTCTACGAGTTTATCAAATAATATTTTGAAATTTCCAATACCGGTTGTTAAACGGAAAGCCCGGGATTCTTCATTTGTGATTGGTCGAAATCCATAATTTTCCATGATACGGATAAGATAATTAAAGTTCACAAGATATTCACGAATGGTTTTATTTATAGTTTCTTGATATACATCAATGGGATAACCCAATGATGTTTCATCATCATGAAAGGTTTCGCTAGAATATGATTTTGTGACCTCCCATATTTTTCTTGAATTTTTCATCACGCTCATATTTTCTTTTGTTTTTAAATCATTGAATATTTTAGTTCCGTCATAACATGTTCCAATAAAATAACCTCCGATTTTCACAGATTCGGCCAAATTTTTCATAAAATTGGAGAGGGTCTTTTTATTTTGAAAGAAATAGTGCAGGGCGAATTGACAAGACGCGATATTAAATCCGCTGTGCCCTTTTCCATAATGTTTGAGAACACCTTTCCCCATGGATTCTTTTTTCGGTATATCACCGAAAATCATTTTGGAAATAAGGCGATCTTTTTCATTATAAAATGCTGATCCGTCGCGAATATTCACAGAACTGTTTGCTTGCAGGAACATGACATCTGGAATATTGTTTCGTTTCTTTTTCTCTTGTAAGAATCTGGCACATGCACCGTCGATTCGATTTTCAATATTATCTTTGGATATATCTAACCCATAAACGAACGATAGTTTGGCATATATCCATTTAGACAGGTCGCCTGCTTTCCCTACGGCAAAATCGATAAGTGTATCCGATGGTTTAGAGACACCGTTAATTAACGCATATTTTACCACTCTATTGTGAAAGTGCCGCAACGCTTCCGTGAAACTTAGTTTTGAATTTCGATTGTAGTAAACATCCTGGTCGCTTTCAATCGATGGTATATTTTCACCCGTTTTGAGAAAATCGACATTAACCGGATTATGAATAGAATACCAATTACTATTTGCAACATGATATGCGTTTCCAAAATTTTTTAGTCCTTTTCTAAATTCATCAGTTTTATCGTTTCTAATTTTGATAGGAATCCATTTAAAATGATTGGGTTTAGAATGTTCGTATTTAAATTCAATAATGGTATTATCATAAAATACAGTTCCATCTTCTGTCATCATTTGGTAGTCTCCATTAGAATCTTTTTTCAGTATAATGTGACATAAATGTGTCTGTGAATCACTTGGATTCGTAGGATAAAATGGCACCGGTTTATATGTATTCTCATCATCTAAATCTGTTGCGGAGGGTAGAGTGTCATTATATATATTATCAAACGGATTAATAAATCCATGTTTTTTTTCATCAAATCCGCATCGAAGTTGTATAATTTTGAATTGTTGTACATTCGTGGGGTCATGTAAGTTGTTTCCTTCTTTGAATAAATTATTAATTTGATCATCACCATCTTTAGATTTTATAGTTGTAATAAGAAAGTCTATAGTATTGAATTCGGGAGGTTTCCATTTAAATGAAAGGTCCCATGTTTTTTTTTGGGGAACCGAGACTTCATCTAAACTGTTGCAACCTACTCCTTGCAATAAAGGAGTAAATATAAGCCCATCCGTTTCATAGGGGTATAAACCATTTTCAATATCGGTTAATATGCTATTGCATGCCGGAAATATAGCGTTAATAGATTTACCGCTTTTAAATTTTTTGCACTGAATAGTGAGCGGCGGGGAAGATTTAGAGGATTGAGAAGATGTAAATTGTACGTTTTTGACAATATTTTGTAATACTGGTAATCTAAAATTATTGGCCACGTGTTTTTCTTCAGTAGGTATAAAAGCATTATCACGAACGGACTTTCCATTCACGTAATAAATATCAAAGGCCGCATACAAATTAATGTATTTGCCGTTCTTATCGTGGGTAATATGTTCACCGTCGATAAGTGTATTTTTAACAGCGGAGTTAATAGTTTTATTACCCGTAAATTCAAATTCCATGTTAGTTGTGATAAGATAGATAAGACCTTCTTTATTTATGAATAGTAGTTTTCTATCACCATCTGCTTTATCGGTTACGCAATACATTTCTCTTATGTTAGGAGCGGCGGTATTTTCATCCAGGGGCTGTATGTTAACAAGTTGTAAAGTATAAGAACTGGGTCCACAAAAATCTTTTGTTAGAAGTCTTCTTTTTTGAGGGAAACCGTAAAGAAGTTCTAAATATTCGTCTTTCATCTTATATAGAGTAGGATAAGGTTGCGGAAAGGGAGTATTTTGTATTCCACTTAGTATTATAGTAACTAAATTGAGCAAGGAGGTTTTAACTTTTGCAACATTGGATTCGGAGTCAATTGGAACGTCTTTGACAAATGTTTTAACCAAAGAATTATCAAGCTCAAGTTCAATTTCATAGGTTTCATTATTTTTAAATAATTGTGATTCTTCAATCTTATATTGGGGGATAGGCTTATTGTAGGAATCCGTAGTACTTGATTTAATAATGCTCATATCAACAACGAATGGGAAAGAAGGATGTTTGAAGGAGGTTCGATTCATATATCTAAATATTTTTTTGGACTCATTCCATTCTTCTTTAAGACCGCGAATTAAACCACTGAACGACATCAATTCTACTTCCTTTTGATAAGAAATTCTTAAGTTATAAGGTTTTATATCTACGGGATAAATGGTAGCACCGCTCTCATCTTTTATGTAACTTTTACTTAAAAAGGTTACGGCAAACTCGTCATTTTCCAATATTTTTTTGATATCGTTCGTTGAGCAATATTTTTGCACATTCGTAATACCTTCAATTTGTGTTCGTATTTTGGAAATTCTTTGATTTCCAACTACAGAAGGATCAATAAATTCATTCTGTATTTTAAGCATATTAACACCGTTTTCCCCGTTTGTACCATGAAATCCTTTGGATTTAAGTATTTGGATAACTTTTTCAAATTGTATTCTTGTCAATTTAACACCCTTTGTATTAAAACGAACTTCAAACTCATAATTTGAGTTGTCTTCGTACGTAGGATTTTTAAGTTTATCTAAATGTAGTTTAATTAGTTGTTCGGTAGATATAGTTGATGCCATCAGTTATATATAATCCATTATATTATTTTAAATCATTCAATTTTATAAATTTCGAAGAATTTCTTCGTATAGATTTTTCTTATTTATATTTTTACCTTCATTTGTCCGGATAGGTATATTTATTTTAATACATATATCATGAATATCGTTGATTGAATAAGAGGATATAGATTTCATTGGTTTTTTTATATTTTTGGCATGGTAATAATTATTTTGATAATAATTTATTTTAATTGGATTTGCATCTAAATAAATACCGATTTTGCGGTCGTGATTAATAATAATATGTTTAGGTTCGTTATTACCAAGAATAAAATATTTTTTATTTTCGACGTACATACATGTTATATCGTGATAAACACACAATGCTTGAAGCGATAAAATATCAATACTTTTACTGTGCATTAAGTCATGAACTATGTCGTGGTGTTTTAGTTTTATAGTTTTTAAAAGGTCGGGATTTTTATTTATCATTTCAATATTTTTGATTTTAAAATCTTGTTCGATCTTAAAATGATTTGTTTCAAAGTTTTCTGTATCTAATTTTAAGATGTAATAAATACACCACAAGAGTTTATTTTGGTGATTTATGTAAAACATATCTATTTTTTGGGTATTAAATAACTTTTCTTTTACGGTATTTTTCGGAACGACATGAAATAGGTTATATTTATTATTTGAAATAAAAATATTATCTAACTCTGATAATATTTTTTGCGTATGATTCATATTAATTCTACGTTTTTATCTTTAAATTCAATTGATTTATTATCATTTTTGTTATTAAAAAAATTAAGTTTATAGTTTTCTTTTTTTTGTTCAATGTCATCAAGTGTCGTATTTTGTTCGTTTATATAATTGAGATATTTGATTAATTCTTCTATAATAGACGAATCTAACTTAGTAAGATTCACAAATATACCATTGTTGTTTTCATTAATCTGTACCTTGTTTTTTAAAAGTATTCTAAGTATTTCAATTTGATGTGATTTATCTTGGCTCTCGATTCTAGTTTTAATATCAATAATATTCATATAAAAAATATATTATTTTTATTTTTAAATGGGTTAAATTAATCAATAATAAGTTTAGGTTTTTTATTTTTATTTTTCCTTTGTTTTTCAGGGGCGATGATTTCACCAATTACGGAGATAGAGGTATCATTTAATTCGAATCTTTGTCCTATAATTTTTACGTTAATTTCATCGTTTTCTTTAACTGTTGAGAAGTATTCATTATTTTTATAATGATGATCTCTTGCTAGGAATGCCACCAGTGGTGTTGGTGTTTCTGGTAATTCCGCCCGTATTCCTGCTTTTGTTATATTTTTCACAACACATTTGATTAACATATTTTCAACCGGGAAACAGATAAGACACTCAAATGTAACATCAAATATTATTTTATTATTATGGATTAATCCACTAGAATACGTGATAATATTTATTGTGTTTGGCTTAATGTACCCTTCAACCGAACATTTACCTTCCATCTGCTGAGACATTTTATGAGAAATATATTCTTTAATATTAGCACCGATATGTTTGAGGGGGATTTCTATCTTTTTTGTAATGAGTGTGTTTGAATAAATATTATCATTGGTGATTTTATTAAAATCAGGCATATCTTATATACTATATATAATGTTTATATAATTTTCAATTTTTATATATTTTGTAAAAATATTGCCTTTTCTGGGGGTAAGAACCATATTTTTGATAATTTATTACTATCGTTTAAGTGTCTTAATAAAAGTTCTTGAAATCCGCACAGTTGAACTACATTTATTTTTGAATAATTTATTTTATTATCTACACCAATAATTGAGAAAATGTTATTTATATAAACAATCATTTCTGGTTTTTTTGCTTGATCACAACGCCTACCCTTATCTCTAGCACCTGGAGAATTATTTTTTATTTTGTATACCATTTCATTCGTATTTTTAAATGGTGCAACGTATCCAAATATAGGAGCCAATTCATTGCGTTCGGTATTTATTTTTTCATTCATAGAAATAAGTGCAGATGAATAATCGCGCGCTTCTTCAGGAAGGGCCGTGCCCCATTTTTTATTTTTAAATATTAACATTACTTGTTTATTTTTTTTGTCGGCCTCATTATTCATTAAAAGAATTGCTGGATTTTTTCCATGAATCAATAACGTGTCTAAATAGTCTTTAATATTTTTTTCAAATGGTGGTAATTTACTAGTATTATACAAATAGTCAAGAAGTTTTAATTTAATGTTGTAGGGTATACTGTCACAAAGATGATGCAAAATGTATTTATTTATTTTATCTTCTGTTGCATCTATTGATTTTAATAGCGGCTTTACAATTGTAATAGATTCATACCATGAACTTTTTGATGTTAATTTCCCGGAAAAATCTTGCGTGATTTGGTAATTTTTCTTCATATCCTCTAAATAATCATTTAACTCCGTGTTTATCTTTACATTTTCTTTTTGAGTTTGAATAGGAATGTTTGTAGGTGAACCTGGTTCTTGGATTTGTTCCTTTTTCTTTTCTAGATTAAATACTAATTTTTCTCTTTGTTTTTGCGAACCTTCACCTCTTTCAAAAACGGATATATTTTCATTTTCTAATTCATTTGGTTGAAAAAAATAGTATTCTCCAATATTAACTAAATGACCCGGCCTGTTAAACCGGTCAAAAAGAAATTCATTTTTGTCGTATAACATTTGATTAATTGACGAATATATTTGTGTTAACGATACGGATCTCTTCATATTCAAATTTGAAATTAAATCTTCCTTTTTGAGAAAATAGTATTCCTTGAAAAGCATTTTGATATTTTTTATAATTAGATCATTGTTTAAGGATGAAAAGTTTTCATTGTATGTCATCGAATTTATGTTTTCTTCTAAAAGTTCCTTTTGTTTTGCGCATACAAAATTACAACTTTCCATATAATCGCAAATATCACTAAAGGGTTTGTCTCCTATTCTATAAGAAATAACCTTTCTATTTGAAAGGGTTATATCATAATTTTGATCTAACAATTCTTCTGTAAAATTCCCTTGTTCCGTATTTAGTAAACAGTCTACCGCATTTTGTTTGAGAAGTCTATTTACTTTACCAATTTGAACCGCCTTTTCTTCGGCTCTTCTGTAAATATATAAATCCGTGGATTCACTATTATCTTCTAAAATACTTCCATACAAAAATATCATCACATTTCTTTCTATAAATGGTAATCCACAATGGCTTTTTGTTCTAACCGCGCGCCCAATGGTCTGTTCGATTCTATTCATATTATACCACGGCTCAATAATATGAACTTGTCTAATGTTTTTAAAATCAAGACCCTCTGTTCCTGCTCGAGAGATTAGAACGACTTTGATTTCATCGCCGTTCTTATTTGATGCATTTGTACATGCATATAATTCCACATCATTATTAGGGCTTATTTTCTTATCTCCCGATATAATTATGTACTTAAAATCACTCTTAACAGTAATCTCTCCAGGTTTGAAAAGCGAACTGTTGTTTCCAAACCTTTGAAATCCCCTTTCTTCTAATGCTAAAGCCATTGGAATAATTCCAGAATCTAAATAATTGGAATAAATAAGAACGATTCCGGTGGACGAGATTATGCTCTCCGTGATACTTGCGATTTTTTGACTATATTTACCTATTTCATCCGGTGAAAATATCCTATTAAACTCTAGAGTTTTATATTCAAAGTTTTTTTTAGATGAATCGTATTTCATAATTGATTTCAACCCTTCTACACCATATAAAAGTTCCTTTTTTGTTTTGCTATTTTTAATAAAATAATTATTTGGATAACACATATTTAATGCTTGAATTTGTGGTGTCAAAAGATTATATCCAAACGACTCCAATGTATCAAATGTAATTTCCTCCGTTTTGATGCTTTTTAAAACAAAATCATATACTTGTTGTTGATATGGAGAGATATTTATCATAAAAATATCTACATACTGTATAGGCTGTATTATACTCCCACCATTTAATGTTTTTGATGGATACGTCATATTTAAAATACTTTTATCGGGATTAAAATTTCGGGGATAAATTTTATAGGGATATGTATACGGATTTTCTCCCCGAACGTAAGAAATATATCCATTGCATTTTGCCTTCAATAAAATCTCTCCAATATTATCTCCGTTTTCATCTACTTTAAGATTACCATTCATATCGAATACTTCTTTTATTCCAATATTCGACCGATTATCATTCGTATTCATTAAATTTATGATCGGTATAATCTCTCTGCTATCATTAAACATTGGAGTTGCCGATAGAAAAAGAAATCTTAAATTATCCACGTTTCTCGCCAACGTAAGTAAGGTATTATAACTTTTTTTAACCTTGTAGTCACTACTATTTCTAATGTTGTGTACTTCGTCAATAACAATAAGCGTATTACTAAACATACTATTCAATTTATCGTTTATTAATTTTTTTTTGGTTCCTTTCTTATAATCCCCCTCAATCCTTGATGAATTTATTACATGGGATGAAAATTCCCCGTAACCGAAAAAAGAATAGGATTTTCTAATAAGTTTTTCAATCTGTTTTACAATTGCCTCTTTACTTAACTTTATTGTATTTGTATTTATTTCTTTTAATAGTTTATTTCCTATACACGAATTAATGCTCCATACGTTGTTTGTATGGATGAGTTTTCTTGGGTCAAAAATTTCCGTTTTAAAATTTCCCTGAACATTCGGTTGTGCCAATACATAAATAGGTTTCTCGATAGATAACTGTTTAAAATAGTCTCGTGTCTCTTCCATAATACCTACGGCCGCACATGTTTTGCCTGAACCGAGTCCATGATATAAGAGTAAACTATTATATGGTGTGTTAAAAGACATGAAGTTTTTTACAAATATTTGATGTGGTGCTAATTCCCTATCTTCATTACATTTTTGTTCTGCCATTATTTCTACATTTCCTATATCACCCTTATATTTAGTTTCATTGAATTCCCGTTTCTCTGCAATTTTAATTGTAAAATTTGGATCATTTAAAGTTGGATATAAACCCTTTTGTGCATCCGGATTTTCTTCAAAATACTTGGCTTCTTTTTCTTCCACCTCTCTCAAGTTTTTATTTAATTCCTTATGTATTTTAAAAACGGCATCATCATCTATATCGTCCATTGGTTGTTTATTATCTTTTTTGGTTTTCTTAGGTTTCTTCGTTTTTTTAATGATTTTAGTTTTTTTCTCTTCTAGAGGCTCATTTTGTTCAGGAACTTCTCTGGGTTTTAATACAAGTTTTTTCTTTTTTTTTTTTGATGGAATCCATATATATATATATAACTAATATAAAGTATATTCTTTTAAAATAAGATTAACGCTTTTTATAATGTCTATTTTTTCTAAATTGTATGGTCTGATCTTGGATATCGCATCCTCATACGTTTTAAACTCAATCTTACTCACTTCTGTTTTTTGAAAATTATCCATTTTCACGCTTTTGTTTTTTAATACGGCTATAAAATATTTGTGTTTGTAAGATTTATAATTTGAACCGGTAAATGTTTCTTCTATTGGAAGTATATTATTGATTATATCTATATCATTTCCAGATAAACCGGTTTCTTCTTCGAATTCACGAATCGCACAATCTAAATCCTTTTCATTGAAATTTCTTCTTCCTTTTGGAAATCCCCATTCTGGTTCAAGCCAATTATTCGTCGATGAATTGATTAAATCAAAAATGGTATATATCTCTTTATTAATAACTATACCTTTTTGTAGTATTTCAAATTTCTCCTTTGATGTTCTTTGCTCTACAAAATTATTTAAACCTGCTCCTTTTCCACCCCATAATTTTATCCATAATGTATCAAAATCGTTGTTTGTAATTCGTTCCTTTTCTTCTTCCGTCATTTCATTAATTATCGTCATAATGTAAGTTATATTAGTTGATGGATACCGCCCTCTTATGAAATCAATATATCCCAATGTGTCTTTTCGACGTATCATAAGATATTTTAATTCATTTGCTGTATTATCAAGCAATATTATACCGTTGCTAGTTATAGGAAGTTTACATTGATGAAATAAATGACCATTTTTTCCACAGTTATTACAAAAATTGTTGTTATAATATCTATTCATATTTATAATATATAATTTTTTCTTTTAAATATATATAGTATATGGTTTTATTCAAAATATCAAAAAATACAAAAGATTATGTTTTTAATTTTTTATATATATTTATAGCATTTAGCATATTTTCGTTAATTTGTTCTACATGTAAGCCTATTATTGAAAATGTTGAAAATATGGATGACACCGCGGGTGCAGAAATGAGTAATATTGATACTCCTATGAATAATGAAACAAATTCATCTGGAGGACACACCCATGATTTTGACCATGAACATCCAAGTGGTGAAAAGATAAATACATTGAATCAAAAGATGACGGATTTGATGTCACAAGTTTCAATGGTAAAAGAAGATGTAGAATCCACAAAAGAAATAGTTGCAATGAACGAGAATAATATATTTGAATTAAGTGTAAAAAAGGGTATGGAAGAAAATGTAGTTGACGATATAAAAGATTTAAAAGTAGACGTGGAAGGTTCAAAGAGTAATGCTGATATATTTAAGAGTTTCATGGATGATATGAAAACTAAAATGGAAGAATTAACAAGTCATGTGCATAAATCCACTTCTTCTCCACCCAGTGATTAATGTATATTGTTCGATATGAATGAGAAATATTAATATATAAGAATAGTAATGGCATTATCACCAGAAATATGGGGTCCCCACTATTGGTTTTTTTTTATTTACGATAGCCTTAAATTACCCTATTCATCCAAATAAGGTTACAAAGAAAAAATATTACGATTTTATACAGAATGTACCTTTATTTATTCCGGATGAAAAAATAGGAACAGATTTTAGTACATTATTAGATAAATATCCGGTTAGTTCCTATCTTGATTCTCGAGAATCATTTGTTAAATGGATTCATTTTATACATAATCGTGTAAACGAAACTCTGGATAAACCAGAACAAGAGTATTATCAATCTCTCGATGCATATTACGATAAATATAAAAAGGTAAATGTTCCAAAACTGGAACAATTATACGAAAGAAAAATGATATTGACCATCATTGTATTTATTATAATGATTATGGTTATATGGTATTTATATACAAGGGTATAACAAATGTAATTAAAAATAAAATACTTATATTACTAATGACTGACAGTATTAGTAATATAAAAACATTAATAAAAAAAGAAGGCGTAGAAATAGCAGATGAATTAAAAAAAACTTTAGAGACAGAAGATGATTATTTGGAGAGATTTTTAAAAGCAAGAAATTATGATATATGGGAATCTTTAAAAATGATTAAACTACATGTTGAATGGTATAATAATGAGATTTTACCTATAGTAGATATTACTGGAACGCATGTATTAGGTTGCGACCCTTTTCATTTGAGACAGCATTTACCGTGTTGGTTACATAGATATGATAAAAACAATGGTCCGGTTTTGTACTCCAATTGGGGAAATGCAAAATTCCATGAATTATTACAGAAAAGTGAAATAAAATCATTAGATCATGTTTTGAAATATTTAGTTTGGATAAATGAACAAATGATTAAAATATTAATAAATCAAAGTAAAATATTAAATAAAAAGGTTAGTCAATGGACTTTTGTAATAAATGCAGAGGGATGGAATATATCTTTAATGTCTAAGGCTTCCATGGAATTTGTAATAAAATTGGCTAAAATATCTCAAAATAATTATCCCGGAAGAATTAATCATATTTTTATTATTAATACACCTAGAGTATTTTCTATTTTTTGGGATATTTTTAAAAATTGGCTTGATCCTAAAACACAAGAAAAAATTTATATTATTACTAAGAAAGAGAACTGGTTACCTATATTAAAAAATTATATAAATGAATGCGATTTACCTCTAGATTTTGGGGGTTCTAATTTACTGATTCCTCTAGAGAATAAACCTATTAGAATATGTTTATAAATAAACTTAAAGATTTTATATTATAGTAATAAACATGGGTGTATTAAATAATCCGCTTTGTCAAGCAGATATAGATTGGAGTTTAGATTCGCAAAATGAACCACAAGAGGAACCACAAGAGGAACCACAAGAGGAACCACAAGAAGAACCACAAGAGGAACCACAAGAGGAACCACCAAAAGTACGATATTTTGATAAATTACTTGATTTTTATCATTTGAAAGAGGTTTGCATGAACTATAAAGAACACTTTGTTTTATCAATGAAGTTTAGTTATATGCTTGCGAAGGGTAGTGTTTTTGCTTTAATTCATGCGTTTCATCCCGATACGTACATGACAAAAACGAGTGAACTTGTTATAGATATAAATAAATTATTAAAAGAGAATGGTTGTCATAAGGATTAGACTATCATTTTATTTTGTTTATTCGAATCCATAAAAATATTGAAATGAAAAGCAGAGAGAAATAAAATTGCGGACGGGGTATATTGTATAAATCAACATAATAATCGGCTAAACCAAATGCGGCAATGTACATGCAAATTTCTAAAAATAATTTGTTTAAATTACTTATTTTCATTATAATAATAGAATATAAAAAGAATTGCATAGTATATATCGTAGTAACTTATAGGATGCTCTCGTAACTCAGTTGGTTAGAGTGCTGGTCTTATGAGCCGGAAGTCGCAGGTTCGAACCCTGCCGGGAGCAAATATAAAAATTTAGATCTACTTTATATCTTTAAACATTATCGCGTTGTGGCGCAGTGGAAGCGTGCCAGGCTCATAACCTGGAGGTCCTAGGAACGAAACCTAGCGATGCGTTAATAAAAAATTTTAAAGCACGTATAGCGAAGTTGGTCAAACGCGGCAGACTTAAGATCTGCTCCCTCGGGTTCCTGGGTTCGAGTCCCAGTGCGTGCATTTTTTTTATTTATTTTTATGTAAAAATAAAATCTCGTGATAGCTCAGTTGGTAGAGCGACGGATTGTAGAGGTCAAGTATTCAAAACTCCGTTGGCCGGGTGTTCGAATCACCCTCGCGAGACTCATACTTATAAAATTAAAATACTTTTTATGATTATCTTGATTTTTATGAAAATTTTTCATTTATTACAAAATTTATTGTTATTTTAATAAAAAATTGAAATACTTTTATCAGTCTACTAATAAGACAACAAAAACCATGAGTGTTAACAAGCCTATTCAACTTGGATTATGCTGTTTGAATACGGAATTACGTGAAAGAAAACCACCCGTATTCGCATCAAGAAAAATGATTATTCGCTCTATTGAAGAAAAGGGTATAAATACGCTAAAAGAAAAAATTCTTCAAAATCTTCGTGATGTTATCACAATGATGCATTGGAACGAAGAGAACGGTATAAAGTTATTTAGATTAAGTAGTGAATTATTTCCACATAAATCGAATCCAAAGGTGGAAGACTATTCATTTGCTTTTGCGGAAAAAATACTTGGAGAGATTGGGAATCTCTCCAAAAAATTTAATCAAAGACTAACTTTTCATCCAGGACAATATAACGTGGTTGGTACTCCAAATGAAGCAAGTTTCCATCAAACTTGTGTTGACCTAAAATATCACGCAGATGTGCTAGATTTGATGGGATTGGACAAAAATTCTGTTATGGTAGTTCACGGGGGTGGAATGTATGGAGATAAAACAAAAACCATAGAAAGGTGGTGCGAGCAATTTCATAAACTTCCAGAAAATGTTCAGTCCAGACTTGTTCTTGAAAATTGCGAGAAATGTTTCTCCGTAGAAGATTGTTTATATATTTCAAAAAAAGTGAATATACCCGTTGTTTTCGATACACACCACTACACTTGCTATAATTTATTACACCCCGATGAATATTTGTCTCCGGCAGAATTTTATATAGAAGATATACTAAACACCTGGAAAAAAAGAGGTATCAAACCAAAGTTTCACATTAGCGAACAAGGAAGCGGAAGAATAGGACACCACAGTGATTTTATTGAAGAAATACCACATTATTTGCTGGAAATACCTGAAAAATATGGCATTGAAATAGATATAATGGTAGAAGCAAAGGCAAAAGAAAGGGCCATTGCCAAATTATACGAAAAATATCCCTACTTAAATTGCAGCGAAAAACAAACTATAGATTTATATAATATGTCCTGGCTTAAAATAAAAAATAACTGCGAATGCTGCACTCCAAAAAAGAAAATAAGATTGATCTACAAAAAAAAAAAGAAAATCTAACCTAATATTAATGAAGTTCGAACTTCTTATATTTGCAATAACGGCTTTTATGGTTTTAAATACTTATTATGAAGGAAAATATTTAAAAATATTAATATCCTGGAAAAAATATTACGAAATGGCAATGTATGCATTTTTAGGACTCTCTTTCTATCTTTTTTTAAAAAAATATCCATCCGAGAGCAAAAATGCTTTTTTACATGCAAATGATTTAATAAAATACATGCCCGTCGATCAAGAAGCACGAGAACTTTTTACTCCTTTGATAGATTTAACAAAAAATGATATGTTTTCTAAAATAAATCATGAACCACCACAATTCAAACGAATGATGAAATCAGGTTCGGGAACTACAAAAAGGTCTGTAAGTGAAACAAAAAAAAAATATGTTGCCTCTCAACAAAATTGGCGATGTTCTAAATGTGGGCAGCAATTGAGCGCATCCTTTGAAGTAGACCACAAAATAAGATTAGAACATGGTGGTTCTAATGAAATAAATAATTTAGTTGCGATGTGCAGAAATTGTCACGGAGATAAAACCGCAATGGAAAATTTATAATACTATTATAGTATAATATGAGTTCCTATGAAAAATCTAGATATGAAAGAGAAGAAGAAGAAAAAAATGAGGTTATTACTAGAAATGTTACATTTAGTGTTTTAACATTAGTTAGTTTTATTCTTTTAGTTTTTTTTATTTATTATTCACAAAAAATAATAAAAGATTTTAGAGAACTTAAAATCCTCGATGAAGATGGAAAGACAGCTAGAATAATATTATCAGGAATAGTAATTTTTCTATTCTTTTCCTTTGGATACGGATTAAGTAATTTTCCAAGTGAAATTTTTGGTGATTTTTCATTTCCTGATCCTACCAATATTGTACCATATTACGAAACAGAAAGTGGATATACTGCCGTAAATTTTATTGAAATGTCATATACTTTTATACTTTATTATATCATTACCATTGTAGTGATTCACATTAACACTAATTATGCAAATGATGAAGAATTAAAAAACACAGTAATTAGTGTAATTATATTTACAATATGTTTTTTTTCATTTATATTTATCACTTTTTATAATGCTGCATACGGGGATAATTATATAGAAGAAACCGAACCCACAGATATTATATTTATTTCATTAATTATTATCGGTATATTATCATTTATTATAGCATCACTTGGAATATACAACACAGAATACAAGGTATTTTTACCCATGGCAGAATTTAATTTATTATATAGAATAGTTTTATTTTTACCGTGTCTATTCACATATGTAGTTAATTATTTTAAAAATGAATTAGGATTGACTTCTGAGTTGTCTATATTAATACTTATTATAGACTTTGTTATTATAGCATTATATATTTTATATAAAAATATCGATTTTTATAAACCAAAAATTCTTTTAAATGAACCTATATATTTAAATACAGAAGAACAATTAAATAAAATATATGTTCAGAAAGATAAATCAAACAGCAGATACGCATTATCCTTTTGGTTTTTTATTAATAATGTCAATGATAGAAATACACCTCGAAATATTATAAAATTAGAAGAACAAATAGAGTTTAAATATAATGAGAATGAAAATAAAATAAAAATAAATATACAAGAACTTACAGGTGAAGGTTCTAAGGAAGGAGAAGACGAGCCGCCGCAATATACCACTACTACATATTCCATTGATAATATACCTATTCAAAAATGGAACCACATTATTATTAATTATGATTCCGGAATTTTAGATATTTTTATGAACGGTAAATTAATACAATCCATAAATAGTATTAATGTAAAAAACACAGACACAAAGGTTATAACTGGTGAAGATTATGGTTTGACTGGTGGTATTTGTCATGTAAGATATTTGGATCGAGAACTAACCGCTCAAGAAATAAACGATTTCTATCATAAATACAAAGATAAAACCCCACCGATAATTTAGAGAAATATAAATATATAATTTATAAATTTATAATTTATATATATATATATAAAATGTTACAAGAAATTATTATTGGAGTAACTATAATTTTAGTTATATATTTTGTTTATATGTTATTAAATTATTTCAAGGTTTTTGAAGGTAGTTCTTTAACGGGATTATTGGAAGCGGATCAGTCCACTTCTATTAGCGGGTCACTATATAATCCAAATAATCTTGACATAAATAATTATGGATTCATTATTTGGTTTTATGTAAATGATTGGGGGAAGAACTATACTTCTGATAGATATATAATATCTATGACATCCGAGGATGGTACTTCTCAAAGTATAGGAGCTTATTTTCCTGGGAGTACAAACGACCTTAGAATTCAATGGAATGATAAATCTTCGGGTACCACTCATTGTGAAATAGACAATATTCCTTCACAAAAATGGGTATGTTTAGGGATATCTAAATATAATAACACTTTTGATGTCTACATAGACGGTAAATTAGCAAATACATGTAGTTCAACGAACACTGTAGTAAATAGTGGTTCACAGAATGAAATTACGTTGCATGATAATTCGATTAGTAGTGAAAGTGGATTTGACGGATATACAAAAAATTTTAGATTCTATACTAAAGAATTAGATCCTTCAAAAGTTTATGATGTATATAAATATGGTTCAAGTGGTAATATATTTGATAATATTTTAGGGAATTATAAAATGAGAATGAGTCTATTGAAAAATGACGAAGAAATAGCCGGTGTTGGATTAGGTTAAGTAATAAAAGTATATATATATATAATTTATTTCATTATATATATATAATGGCAGAACAAGATAATTCTTTAATGGGAGAAAGTGTTTTTGGTAGAATTGGATTCACATTATTAGTAATAATTATGTTTTTTATACTTCTTAGAATTGGTATATTGGTTTTATCCTATATAAATGGCCCAAAAAGAGAGATTACATTAATCCCAGGAATGATAAATGGTAATCAAGCAAAATCATATAGCGTTAATCCTAATAAAAGTGGTTCATTTCCTATTTTTAGATCAGATGATGAAGATAAAGGATTAGAATACACATGGTCATTTTGGTTACACCTTGATGAATTAATATTCAACGATTCACAACAAGGGAATACTTATCACGTTTGGAACAAGGGAAATATAGAGAAAATTGCGGACGGCGACGAGTATTTCTCTAAAAATGGTCCAGGTGTTTATTTACAATATGATCAAAAGGCGGAAGGGGGCACCTCTGCTAATGAAATAAATATGAATATAGTTATTGATACTGATCCTGCGGTTCAAGAAAGTTATGAAGTTATTACAATTAATAATTTAAGTTCTAATAAATGGATGAATATTATTATTAGAGCAGAACATGATAAAATAGATGTTTTTGTAGAAGGAACATTAATTCAAAGAACGGTTTTTGAAAAACCTTTAAGACAAAATTATAGTGATGTTTATGCTTGTCAAATGCTGCTTGATAGTACCGGAAGTGAAAACCCTGGATTTAGTGGAAGACTTTCGGGACTAAAATATTATGATAGGGCAATTGGTACAACAAAAATAATGGATATACAAAATTCTGGTCCTGAATTAACTTACATTACTTCAGACAATTATGATACAGTATCATCATATTTTTCGCATATTTGGTATAATAGTGCTTTGTCGAGTTAATATTTGCAATAAAAATTGAAATAATATAAATATAAGAAATATATAATATATAATGATTATTCCCGTAAAATGTTTTACATGCGGAACAGTTTTAGGCGATAAATATCGTTTTTATTTACAAGAAGTAATCAAGAAAAAAATGGCAAATGATGAAAAGGTTGAAAAAGTAATATATTTAACAAAAGAGAGTTTTGATAAAACAGTAGAAGGTGAAGTTTTAGATTATTTAAAGTTAAAAAATATGTGTTGTCGTAGACACATGTTAACCCACGTTGATTTAGAATAAAATATAATGATATAATATATGAAATATTTAAGAAAAAAATATAAATCACGAAGAAAATTTAATTATAGGCGAAAGGGTCGCACAATTAAACCCATAAAAAGAAGTCGCAATAGAAATGTCAGAAGAAAGAGCAGAAAGAGGATAAAGAGAAAGAGTAAAAAATACGGAGGTTTACGCGCGATGGATGTTGTAAATTCAACGTTATATAGTTCACGGTTAAATGATGTATTTAACGGACATGCAAGCTCAGAGGGGTCAACTACTTTTCAATATATAAATCGTGGACAATAATATTTTATAATAATAATATATAAATGAAATATTTTTCGAAAATATATGAAAATATATGTGAGCCGTCAAAATTATATTTTACGGTATCAACATTGATATTAATAATTATTGGTATTCAAAATATAACAACTAGCAAGAATAATTATTGTATTGGTCCTTATGAGTGTGATACAAGTTCTGAGAAAATGTTTGTTTTTAAACTATTATATATCGTTTTTTGGACATGGTTATTAGACGTTTTCTGTAGAGCAGGGTATAAAAATCTATCGTGGTTTTTAGTACTTTATCCAATAATATTAATGTTTTTATTGATATCGTTATTTATTTTTTCAGGAATAACATTGTAAATATGAATATATTATAATATTAAAATAAATTAATATTATAATATACTATGGCTTTTATATGGGAATTAATTGATAAGTATTTTACAAATGATCATCATATATTGATAAAACATCAACAGGAGTCATATAACTTATTTTTTGAAAAGGATATATTTAAAATAATCAAAGAAAATAATCCATTAAAATTTTCAAAATATACATATGATGATGAAGTTCCTGAAAAAGACAAGGTTGTAACCGGAGAATATGAGATGGCTTTATATATAGGTGGAAAATCGGGAGATAGAATATATTTTGGAAAACCAATTATATATGATAGTGAGAATGAAGTAAAATTTATGTATCCAAATGAGGCTAGATTAAGAAACATGACATATGGTATGACTATACATTATGATGTTGAGATAGATGTAAAAATAAAAACGGATGATATAGACTATGAAGAAACAATAGAATTAAATAAATTGTATTTTGGTAGATTTCCAATCATGATTCAATCAAAATTTTGTTTAATGAATGGACTGTCTAGTTTGGCTAGGTATAATATGGGTGAGTGTAAAAATGATACTGGTGGATATTTTATTATTGATGGAAAGGAAAAAGTAATTGTAAGTCAAGAAAAATTTGCGAACAATATGATTATTTATAAAGACAAGGTAAATGATATTTATTCTCATGCTGCGGAAATAACATCCATGTCAGAGGATGCATCTAAACCGATTCGAAAAACATCTGTTAGAATTTTAGCACCAAATAGTAAATATAAAAATGGAAATATTGTCATTTATATACCTAATGTAAGAAAGGGAATTCCTCTTTTTATTGTAATGCGTGCGTTGGGTGTAATATCGGATAAAAAAATAATGGAATATATTTTACATGATATTGAAAAAAACGAATATTATTTGGATGTTTTAAAACCATGTGTTCATGATGCAGGAGTTATATTTACTCAGGAATTAGCGCTTCAATACATTAAAATGTTTACAAAGGCTAAAACAATTCCCGCCGTACTGGAGATATTATCGGATTATTTTTTACCACATATGGGAGAATTAAAATTTAAGGAAAAGGCATTATTTCTGGGACACATGGTATTTGGACTCATAAAACTTTATTTAGAAGAAGAGCGTCCTACAGACCGAGATAATTATAAATATAAGAGAATTGAAACGCCGGGAATATTATTGAAAGAATTATTTAGAGAGTATTATATGATAATGAAGCGCAGCATTCTTTTAAAAATGGATAAGCGATATTACTACAAAAAAGGTTACAATGATATGAATTTTTTAAATTTAATACAACATGAATATAAATACATTTTTGCGGACAAAGAAGTGGAAGTGGGGTTTAAAAAGGCCTTTAAGGGAAATTGGGGAGCCCAAAGTCACACAAAACGAGAAGGGGTAGTACAAGATTTAAACATATTATCCTATGTCTCTGCGTTATCTCATAAAAGAAAATTAAATCTACCGATGGATTCCACGGCTAAAGTAATTGCGCCGAGGTTGTTAAATGCTTCGCAGTGGGGATATATTGATCCCGTGGATTCTCCGGATGGGGGAAACATTGGCCTTCATAAACACATGGCCATTAGTTGCGAGATTTCAACCGGATACTCTATGTATGATTTGTTAAAGTTTATGAAACAGAATTTTATCGTTCGTGTATTGGCAGAAGTTACTATTCATGAATTAAAATACTTTACAAAGTTTTTTATTAACGGTAGTTGGTGTGGTTTAATTGAAGAACCTGTTCAAGTAGTCAAATCATTGAAAATATATAAATTAAACGGTATTATACCAATACAGACAAGTATAAGTTGGAATATAAAAGAAAATACAATTGAATTATATACTGATGGCGGAAGATTAGTGCGTCCTATTTTTACAGTCGATAATAAAATACCTAGTTACGAATCAAACACTTATAAAAAAATACAAAATAATTATACATGGAATGATGTGATTTCTGGATTTTTAGATAAAAAAAAGGATTTTAAAGTAGAAGACAATAAGGTATTTTCTAGTAAATCTCTATATGGGTCCGTTACTATAGAAGATTTAAATGACAATAAATCAATAATTGAATATGTGGATAATTCTGAGGTAAATACGTCGTTAATAGCATCGAAGTTGGAAAATATAAATAAATATACTACACATCTTGAAATACATCAATCGTTTATTTTTGGTATACTGACAAATCAAATTATGTTTCCTGAGAATAATCCGGCAGTTCGAAATACGTATGGTTGTGGGCAGGCTAAACAAGGTGTTTCTATTTATAATACCAATTTTAGAAATAGAATTGACAAAATGGGGGTAATCTTGAATTACGGTCAAACACCTTTGGTAAAATCTAGATATACAAAATATATTACAAATGAAGAACATCCCAATGGAACAAATGTAATAGTGGCAATTCAATGTAATACCGGGTTTAATGTTGAAGACGCGGTTCTTTTAAATCAAGGATCTATAGACAGAGGCTTGTTTAGAACTACATATTTTAATAGTTATGAAAGTTATGAGAAAACAGAACAATCGGGGGAAAAAATAATTCAAACAAAATTTGCAAACATAGTCGAAAAAAAAAATATAGGTCGTTTAAAGCCTGGTATAGACTATAGTCAATTAGACGAAAATGGTTTGATTCGTGAAAATACAATATTAAATGATAAGGTTGCTATAATTGGTAGAATAACTGATTCCCCGAGTGATGTGGTACAACATACGGATTCCTCGATTTTTCCTAAAAAGGGTCAACTTGGATTAGTTGACAAATCTTTTATAACGGAGGGAGAAGAGGGGTATAGAATTGCTAAAGTAAGAGTTAGAGAAGAGCGTATACCGATGATTGGAGATAAATTTGCATCTCGATGCGGACAAAAAGGAACGGTTGGATTAATTATTCCTGAAAAAGATATGCCTTTTACACAAGAAGGCATTAAACCAGATATAATAATTAATCCTCATGCCTTACCTAGTAGAATGACCATAGGACAGTTGATAGAGCAATTGATAGGTAAAGCCGGATTAATAAAAGGATGTTACTGCGATTGTACTGCATTTGTAAATGAAGGACCTAAACATGAAATATTTGGGGAAATGCTTAAGAGAAACGGATATCACTCAAGTGGGTGTGAGATTATGTATGACGGTTTATCAGGAAGACAAATCGAAACGGAAATCTACTTTGGACCTACTTATTACATGCGAATAAAACAGATGGTTAAAGATAAAATTAATTATAGAGCAAAAGGGCCAAGAACCGCGTTAACAAGACAGACTGTTCAAGGTCGTGCAAACGATGGGGGATTAAGAATTGGAGAGATGGAATGTTGGGCAATTCAGGCCCACGGCGCAGACGCTTTCCTAAATGAATCCTTTTTAGTAAGAGGGGACGAATTTTACATGGCTGTATGCAATAAAACAGGTATGATCGCGGTCTACAATGAAGACAAGAATATTTTTTTAAGCCCTTATTCGGATGGTCCAATCAAATACACAGAGGCCTATGGAACAGATTTAGAATCTCTAAATCTTAAAAATGTAACAAAACATGGTCGTGACTTTAGTATTATTCGTGTTCCATATGCTTTTAAATTACTTATGCAAGAATTACAGACTATGAATATACAGTTGCGATTTATAACGGATGATAATGTAAATCAATTATTATCCATGTCTTACTCAAATAATATTGATAAGTTACTTTTTAATAAAGATGTTGATTTAAAAACATTACGTTCTTCATTATCTAAAAAACTAAAATCTACACCTGTTCCAGATGTAGTAAGAACTACTCCTGATGCTGAAAATAAACTGGGTGAATCCACTGAAAAAAAAGAACCATCTGGAGAAGAGAGGGGTGCCCCTGCAGAAGTTCCAGAGGTCGACGATTTATCACTCTTAGAAAGAATGGAGGTGGATAAATATAAAAAAGGAGATGAAGTTTATTTAGACGATGATTCTAAAAAAAATAGAAAGTGGATTATTGTTGATATAGATTACGATTTAGACGTAATACAAATCCAAAGTGAAGATTTAGAGGCAATTAATGATGAAATGAATTCATACTTTAACGGAGACAAGTTAGAACATGTTGTTGACTCCGACGATATCAAAAAGATAAAGGTTCCGCCAGTAAATCCTGGATTTGGACTAAATCTTCCGGAACTTACTCCGGTTAATTTACCAGATTTACAGTTACAAGCAAATGATACGTTGAATCAAACCATTGATACTGCGCAGAAAACTATAGTAAATGCTCAAGATACAATTAATACGGCTCAAAAACAAATTACAAACAATATAGGTTCTGCGTTTAATTATACGGGCGCTGTATCTCCTGCAACCACAAATTATCAGGGAATAAGTCCGCCATTCACAGCCGAAAGTCCGCCATTCACAGCCGAAAGTCCGCCATTCACAGTCGAAAGTCCGCCATTTATCGTAGGTAGTCCTGATTCTAATCCGCCAAAAGAAGAAGATTTAGAAACTAGTCAAGATAAAGGTATCGTGGTTAAAAAAGATGGTGATGAACAGTCTACAGAGCAATCTACGGAGCAATCTACGGAGCAATCTAAAGAAATAAGTGGTGGTACGATTAAAAATGTAAGTTTACCAATGTTAACGAATATTGTAATAGATAAAAAGGATGATTCTTAAATTCATATAATAAAAATATAATTATTATATAAATGACAACAAAATCTACGCATAAATTTTCAACTGTTTATTATAGCGATTTAGATTCCAGCCAAAGAACTACTATTGGTCTATCGCTAAAAAGTTATCAACATGCCGTAAAAGAATATAATAATCTTTGGAATGATGATGGTTCTTTTGGTGGAGACAGCTCTACTATTGAAACTATTATACGACATCTTATTTGTTCTCTTAAAAAGTATAAATATAATCAAGATTCCAAATTATTATTGGAAATTATATATAAAATTGTAGATTCTGAAACCGTAAATATCGATGCATCGCTGGAATGTGATTCGGTAAAAAAATTGCTAAATTCTAATGATGATTATACTTATTAAATTTATTTTTTCATAATTTTATTGGTCATTAATCTTTTGTAACGGGTGAAATCAGAACTATCAGATACATATTTTATATTATTGTGTTTATTCATAGAAGTAGTAAATGTCATTCTACCACAATTTCCCGTAGAGGGGACCTTGTTACATTTGCTGTAATTAATTGCATTTTTAAGAACTTTTCTCTCTAAACTTCTATCCGTTGTAGAATTTTCAGGATAAGGTATGCCACTTGAACTTCCACAGTTTGTCATTATAGTATAAAGTAATATTTTTTTTAAGAAGTAATTAATCTCGGTGCAACATTCATAGTTAACAGTTCCTGAAATAATAATTTGCAAGAATAGGGGATTTTAACATGTGAGAAATTTACACGATTCTCACATATTTTACAATGATAAATCCTCATTTTATCATTGTATGCCGCAATAAATCCACAACTATTACAAATATTAACGCTGTATTTATCTGATGAATTGTAAATACGGTCCTTTGTAAATTCTGACATACCATGACTGACACAACAATCTCTCTCCATTTCTCCAAAACGAAGTCCACCATCTCTACTTCTGCCTTCTGCGGGTTGTCTCGTAAGATTAACCATTGGTCCAATAGAACGACTATGTTGTTTATCTTTTACCATATGCTTAAGTCTTTGGTAAAAACACGGACCAATAAATATATCTGTCTCAATTTGTTTTCCAGTTAATCCATCGTACATAACTTCATTTCCGTGTGACTCGTATCCTATCTTTTGTAACATGTTGCAAATGTCCGAAACTTCTAAATCTCCAAAACTAGTTCCATCTCCATACAAACCCTGCTCTAATAATATTTTACCTAGCAGCGTTTCTTTGAGTTGTGCTATCGTCATTCGACTAGGTATTGCATGTGGATTAATGATAATATCAGGTTTAATACCGTTTTGTGTAAATGGCATGTCCTTTTCTGGAATAATATTTCCAATTGTACCTTTTTGTCCGTGTCTTGAAGAGAATTTGTCACCAATAACAGGTTGTCTTAATGCACGAATTTTTGTTTTTGCAAATTGATAACCCTCGCCATTTCTCTCTAAATAATTTCTATCAATATAAGCTTCCTCGGTTGTTCTGTAAATTCTGCTTTGGTCTTCATATTTAATTATTTTTGTATGGTCATTTCTATTTTCACGAATTGGAAACATTTTTGCTATAATTACATCTTTGTCCTCTACCATGGAGTTTTCAGGAATTACTCCGTTTGAGTCTAATTTATTATAGTTTCCAAATTTCATCCCTTTTGTTTTTGAAGGATCTGGCCTGCATCTTATTTCCTGATCCCCATGTATTTTCTTATCTTCGTCCTTTTCGGTATGATAAATTACGGCTTGAAATAAACCACGGTCAAGAGACCCCGCATTGAATAATATACTATCTTCCTGATTATAACCATCAATAATAGCAATAGCAACAATAACTGGTGTTCCTGAAGGAATTCGATTTAATTGTAACATATTCATAATCCTTGTATCTACCAGTGGCCTCATAGGATAGGTTAAAACATACGATGTTTTGTCAAGTCTATCTTTGAAATTAGAGACATATACACCCATGGCTTGCTTACCCATTGCACACTGGTATGTGTTTCTTGGAGACTGATTGTTCTCCGGAAAAGGAATACAAGATGCTAGTATACCAAATATGGTACTCGGGTGAATTTCGCAGTGAGTATATTTTTTATTTTTATCCAAATTGTTAAGAGTCATAGCAATTAAACTGGAATTTTGCTCAAGTGGATCTATGTATTCGATTACAGAATCATCAAGTTTTACATTCAATAACAAATCATCCCATGATAATTCTCTGTTCGAAATTTTTTCAATTATGTCTTTTCGAATTACAATGTTATTCTTTTTCATTTTAAATACAGGTCTTGTTAATCTACCGGCATCATTACATATAATTATTTCTTTGTTTTCTATATTGAAAACAATACTAGTATATACATTAATAATTCCAGAATATTTTTTGTGTTTTAAATCCATGTACAACTGTATTGGGTCTGTCGCATATCCTAAAATATTTCCATTCACAAAGACTTTTACTTTACCATGCAATTTTGACGGTTCTAAGTTATTTATATCTACCGTATATTCTTTGACAAAATCATACAGTGGCGAAACATCGGAGTACGTAGTTAAATGTGTCATGTAGGCTAAGTTTTTAACAACACCAACAGACTGACCTTCTGGAGTCTCTGCTGGACAAAGAAACCCAAATGTAGTATTGTGCAACTGTCTCGGCTGTGTCATTTTCCCACTTTTATCTATCGGTGTATTTACTCTACGCAAATGACTTAATGAAGATATATACGTTAAACGATTTAATACTTGGGCTACACCAACCTTCGTAGTACTTATGTGTTTAATTCCAAAATCGCCAGTGGCCAAAGCCCTTTTAATTCCGTTTTCTAGTGTAGATGATTTTATTATTTTATAAATATTCGTTAAATTAATGATATTTTCATAATCGTTGGTAGATTTCCAAGAACCATTGTTGATTTCTCGTACAATTTGCTTTTGCATATCTTTAACCAGTTTGTTAAAATAATTTCTAAATAAATTATTAATCAATACTCCACACGAATCTATTCTTTTGTTTATATACGAATCCCGGTCATCGGTTGGTATGATATTATGCGCGGTTTTTAATAATTTTACGGTCATATATCCAAGAAAGTAATTCTTCTCCTTTGGGGTGTTACAATGAGGAAACAAATCTTGATTTAATACATCCATTGTAAATGACCTCTTTTTTAATTTACCGGCTTCAACCGTCATATTTATTGGCGTATACATTACATGATTTGTTATGTAATTTATTGCACTTTCCTGTGTCAAATATTTATTTGAATCGATAATAGAACCCTTTAAAGATTCTAATATGATTTCATTGTCTGGAGAATTTATATCTAAAATAATATACGAACAAATTTCTTTATCTGATGTAATACCCAACGCACGAAATAATATAAACAAAGGAATTGGGTTCTTTATTCTAGGTATCTGTACATATATACCATAACCAAATCCATTATTTTTTTTTGATAACATAACATTTATCTGTTTAGGAGAAATTTGCCGATATGGAGGAACAGATTTAATTTCTGCCACATATTCCCATTTTGTATTGCTTTTAGATACATTAAAAACAAATACCTTATTTTCCGCAGCTCTCTCTTGTCCTAAAACAGTTTTTTCAGATCCATTTATAATAAAGTATCCACCCGGATCAAACCTACATTCTCTTGTTGCATTTGTATTTATACCTTTGTATTGTCTTAATACACATATGTTTGATTTCAACATAATTGGTAATTTTCCTATGTGTATATTCGGTAAGGTTTTTAAAATCTTTTGTTCGTCTCTCAAATTTTCACCGCTTCTAATAATAATTGTTAGTTTTAGGTCGAGCGTCATTGTCGCCGCATAAGTGAAATTTCTCTTTCTTGCTTCTTGAGGCAACATAATTTTCGTAGCACCGTTATTTTCGTGTATCTGCGGCCTATGAATACTAAAATTATCGAATTGTAAATTAATTTCTAGTAAGTGCTTCTTACATTCTGGATTATAATCATGATCCGACTTAATAATTACAGGATTGAACATTTCTATTGTCTTCCATATTTGTATTTCAGTTAAATCATTAAAAGATTCTAGTTGGTGTCTTACTAATTTTTCTAAATATTGCTTTGAAAAATAACTATTAATAACTGTCCAAACTTCTTCATTCGATATATCATGCATGTCATTTATTCTTTTATTTGTTTTAGATTCCATTATTAATGCATTTTTCATGTATTATTTATTTTCAATTTATTCTTTAAATAATTTAAATATAGCAGTTTTTTAAGTTTTATGTCGCTGTTTTTTTTGTAGTATTTAATAAATGGATAAAAAGACTATTTCTATTAGTCCAGAACTTTTTTCAATGAGTGGTAGAAAAAAAAAAACTAATAAAAAAACTAAAAAGGTTAAACCTAAACCCCTTATAAAACCAAATGTATTACAAAAAGAACTCCTTAAAAAAATAAAATCACACAGTCAAAATCGCGAAAGGAATGGTGATGAAAAAAAAAAAACTGCGGAAGAAAACGTGGCGGTTTCGAATAATGAATTTGAAAAGCATTTTGAATATTTAAACGATTTGCGAAAAAATAAAAAAAAGAATAAGCAACAAAAAAAAAGTAGAAGAAATAAACCTATTGCCAATGCGTCAAATGTAATTTCTCCTAGTCCTGCTATTAATCATTCATTTATTCCTGATATACGACCCCCCATGACACCCCCGCCCCCCGTGGACCCTATCGAACCCGTGGCCACTATCGCACCCGTGGCCCCTATCGCACCCATGGCCCCTATCGCACCCGTGGCCCCTGTCGCACCCGTGGCCCCTGTCGCACCAATAATTGTTCCCGAGGAATCAAACCTGATGCCTGTGTTAAATCCACCAGTACAAAATCAATATTTACCTGAAAAAGAGCCACCATACAGTAATTTAAAAAATGGAAATAAACCATCCTATCGAACCTGGAAAAGTAAAACGCAAAAAAATATAGAGCCAATTAAAAATATTGTTATATCTACACCTGAACCTGTAATTAACGATGTAGAAAATATGCAAATATCAAATGATGTAAATCCACCAAAGATAGTTGCACAAGACAACGAAAAAATTAAGAAAAAGGCTCATGTCAAAAGAACCAAAAAAAAATATAAGTATAAACTTGGAAAAAATGATGATACCTCAAAAGTAGGCGTATTTATTAAAAGCAACTATAATCGTGGAGTAATACAAGATGAAATCAAAAAAATTCAACAAACTCCCATAAATGAAATAAAAGATTACTTGCGAAAACAATCACTTATAAAGATCGGCTCTCTTGCTCCCAACGATGTTCTAAGAAAAATGTACGAAGATTGCATGCTATCTGGAGAGATTATGAATCATTCCGGCGAAAATTTGGTCCATAATTATTTAAATGAATAATATTTAAAATCTCTCGAATAACTATAAGTAATGCCAAGATTGATTGACGATTACTTTATGTACATAGATAAGTTAGAAAAAACATATGGAAAAGAAAAAACTCTTGTTCTTATTCATTGTGGTGATTTTTATGAAGTATATGGACTTAAAGACCCTAAAACGGGAGAAATATTTGGAAGTAATATCATTCAGTTTTCAAAAACCTTAGATATGGAGATCGGTATAAAAACAAAAATGGAATATCAAAAAAATATGGTTGTTATGTGTGGATTTCCTGTTAACAAGGGAGACCATCATTGTCAACGACTTTACAATGCAGGATTTACTATTGCTATTTATGAACAATCTTCGACAGGTTCAAACTGTGAACGCAAATTGAAAGAGATAATCTCTCCAGGAACTTACCTAGGAATAGAAGATACTCCTCACATAACTAATCATTTCATGTGTGTATGGATTGAAAAAACAACCTTTCGCACACCCAAATTACATTTTGGACTGTCGACTGTAGATATCTTTACCGGAGAAAACATACTATTTGAATATCATGTGGGATATCAACTTAACTCCTCTCCCTACAACGAGTTGGAGAGATTTTTAATATCCTATTCACCCAAACAAATCATTTTTATATACGATATTCCCGAAGATGAAATGAAAAAAGTATTGAAATATCTCTCCAATACCTCCCAGATATTTCATCTGTTCAATAGAAATAGCCATGAAACAGATCCTATTAGAATCAACCAAATCAAAAATAGTGAAAAGCAAACCTATCAAAATAGTATTATCCAAAAGTATTTTAATTCAAATATGATAGATTCGTATAGTAAATATGCATACGCTTTACAAAGTTATTGTTTTCTTCTAGAATTTATTTATGAACATAATCCCAGCATTGTTACTAAAATAAAATCCCCCGTTTTTCAAAATTCGACGGAACGGGTTCTGCTTGAAAATCATTCCTTAAAACAACTCAATATTATAGGAAATGAAGAACTAGTATCTAATTCTAAAAAAAATAGTTCCGTATCCAAATTTCTTAATGTATGTAAAACAAATATGGGAAAACGATTATTACATGAAAGTATTTTAAATCCTATTAAGAACGTAAAAATGTTAGCGGAATTTTATGATAGAATTGATGCTGTTTTACAAATGGATAAAAATATATTGCCTATTGATACTATTAGAAACAAACTCACCGAAGTCATTGATATAGAAATATTAAATCGCAAAATCATTAAAAATAATGTTACTCCGTGTGATATATCCTCTCTTTTTTATAGTTTGGTAAATCTAGAGGAGTTGTTCGCTAATTACAAAAAGGGAATCGATTCTATCGAGGTAAATTTTTGTTACATTAAAAAGTTCGAGAGATTTCACCAAAGTGGAAATGTTCAAGAATTAATTTCTCTTATAGATAAACATATCGATATTAAAAAAGCGATGAATATCACTACAAATGATTATAGTATAGATTTTATATCTCGTGGATTTTCAAAAGAACACGACCAATTGATTCATGAATATAATGGAAATTGCAAAGAACTCGATGTAATTATTAGATACCTAAACACGGAAATGGAAAAAGTCGCTAAAAAGATTAATAATAAAGATATGATTGAAATCGATGTTAAAAAAGAAGAAACAAATATCATCATTACTGTAACAAGATTTAAAAAGTTAATAACCCACTTAAGAGAACAAGGATATCCTAGAGTATCTCTAAGTTACGAAAATGAAGATGACATTGTTGAATTTGAATTAGATACCAATAGTCTCGACGCCAGTGATGCTAAGAAAGCAAATTATTATATTAAACACCAGGATATTAATACATTATGTGAAACACTTGATACTAATAAGCAAAAAGTTATTGAATCCACGAAAAAACAGTTTGGTTTGCTTATTCAATCTCTCCAAACAATTCATGAAAAAATAATTTCTGTTTGTGAGTTCACTTCTAATCTTGACCTCGATTACAGTAAAGCATTTCTTTCCAAAAAATATAATTATGTTAAACCAATCATACAAGATGAAAGCGAACGTTCTTTTGTTTCATGCCACGAACTGCGCCATCCTATCATTGAAAATCTTAATATGAATGAAACATACGTTCCAAACGATATTAAATTATGTAATACTCAAACAGGAATTCTTCTTTACGGTACAAACGCGGTCGGTAAAAGTAGTTTGATAAAATCCATAGGTATCTCTCTTATTATGGCTCAAAGTGGATTTTATGTACCCGCAACCTCTTTCAACTTTTCTCCATATCATAGTATTTTTACACGTATCTTAGGAAATGATAATTTGTTTAAGGGATTATCTACCTTTGCTGTTGAAATATTGGAATTATCAACTATTCTAGAATATGCCGATTCAAATAGTTTAGTTATTGGAGATGAAGTATGTTCTGGAACTGAAATTGAATCCGCAACTAGTTTGATTGTATCTACACTTCAACATTTACATAAACAGAACACCAGTTTCATATTCGCAACTCACTTCCACGAAATTTGCCATTACGAAGAAATTAAAAATCTCGATAAACTGAAAATAAAGCACTTGTCCGTTACTTATAATGCTGAAAATGAATCTCTCGAATATGATAGAATTTTAAAGGACGGACAAGGTGATACCTATTATGGTCTTACTGTAGCAGAAGCATATAAACTTCCAAAAAATATACTATTAAATGCCCGTAATATAAGAACTAAATATTTAGTAAATAAAGAACAACAACGGGATAATATATTGAATCTTAAACAGTCCATTTATAATTCAAACCAATTATTCGGAGATATATGTGAAATGTGCAAAAAAAATAAAAGTAGTGAAGTTCATCATTTACGACATCAAAAATATGCTGATGATAATGGATTTATAGGTTATTTACATAAAAATAGTTTGGGAAATGTTATGTGTATTTGTGAAAAATGTCATCAAAAAATACACCAAGAAGATATACAACATATTAAAAAAAAAACAACTAAAGGCAATATTTTTAAAGAAATATAATATATAAAATTGAATTAAATTATTCTAGATATAATAATAATAAGAATGGCTAATTATCAACAAAGTAATGATGTTCTGAGAATTTACAACGCGCGTACAAATATTTTAAAACAGTTAGAAATACAAGGATATAATATAGAAACTTATAATGAATTTAGTATTAATGAAGTTCATATTATGAATAATAATAAGCAAAATGATATGTTACTTACACATTCTAACGGTGAAAAAATATATGTTAAATTTTATTTAAGTAAATCTTTAAGACCGCAGAATATTCATGATATGATAGAAGATTTATTTAATTTAGAACAAATTTTAACGGAAAAAGATACATTGATGATTATTACTCGGGATCGATCCAGTAGAGATACTTTAGTAAGTGAAATGAAACAACTTTACGCAGAAAATAATATATATTTAAGCATTATTGATATTGCGGCTTTACAGTTTAATATTATTGATCATAAAATGGTTCCAAGACATATAAAATTAACTCCTGAACAAGTTGCTGAATTTAAGAAACAGTATAATATTATTGATGATTCATATATCCCTGAAATATCAAGATTTGACCCTGCCGCGGTAGCAATTGGTCTTAAACCTGGTGAAATATGTAAAATTTTGCGAACCAGTAAAACTGCTATTTACAGTCCATATTATAGAATTTGTATAAATAATTAATTTATAAAATATAAATAATTAATTTATAAAATATAAATATATAAATGGCATACACTTTTTATCACAATCCTGATGGTTATAATGTACATAAAGATAGTGGCAGTAATGAATTGGAAGTTCTTGATACTCGAATGCAAAACTGGCAAAACAATGCGACGGTCGACGCGAAGGCCGACTACTATGAAAAGTATAATGAACTTGCATCAAAATATGCAACTGGAGAAGAGATTTCAATTCAATATAAAAATTTAAGTGAGCGAGCATTAATGCGACCAATAAATATATCTTTTGGAATCACTTTGTTATTATATTATATTTATGATTTGGCTTTTAATAAAAATAGTTAAATACTTTTTAAAAGTTTATTTTTCTATTTTATAGTATAAATGTCGAATTTTAATAAAGAAGAATATTTAAATTTTATAAAAAATCAGGGAGAAAAATTTGTCGCTGAACAAAAGAAGATTTTAGGAACATTTGGTGAGTTGCAAGGAAATGTGGATGAAAATCAATATTCTTTCATGGAATCCTTTTTTTCAAGAAAATTACAAACTATAGATACAGACGCTGGCAATGGTATAACGAGAGACGTATCGTATTCAGATGTCAATGACCTAGACACCCTTATTGCTGCATTTAAAAATAGAGCAGAAGATTTCGATTACCAAATGAATCAATTAGATCCGACTGTAGATTATTCTACTAATACTAGCGGTGTAATTATAACTGGTAGAATGTTACGTAATGTTTTTAACGTGGCATCAACTAGCGATGACAGCGCTATACCTGATGATCATTATTTTTTTTTACATTATGATAGTAATGGTAATTTTAATTTATACAATATAGGTCCGTCGTGGCCTTTAAGTGATGATGCGCCCGATCATGTTAGATTAACCTGTAATTCAATACCCTTATCCAATGCCACTGACGCTAGTGAACTATACACCGAACTCAATACAACAGCAACTACTAGTTATGATAGTTTAACTGTAAAAGGCCACATTTATGATTTGGCAAACAACGAATATACTACTCAGGAGGATGTTGACGATCTTTCGATGTGTAATTTATATAATAGTACTGATTCTAAGTACTCTACAATCCCAAAATTAACTGTATTAGCAAGTGAAATAAAAGAAATTGTTGAACAAATTAATGTAGTAAGTAGTAACGATGATGTTATATTAAAGGATGACGATGGCAATTTTATAGCAGAGAGACTTAGTGAGTTAGACGCTAGATATAAAAATATATTAAATCCCTCCGAAGGTATTTTAGAAACTGAAGGACTTAAGTTTGATTCAGAAAATATGATTTATATTGGATTACTTTTAGGAGTTACTGCTGCTACATTTATAGGTATATCTAGTATATCCGGAAATGAGATTTCATTTAGTGAAAATGATTAATATATTATTAATTATAAATATAACATAATAATATATATATATATATGAGTTATTTATATATAAACACGGCTGAGGATAAGGATTTTTCAAATGATCCATATACATATTTAACTAGTTTTAATACTCAACTAACGAATTTACAGAGTAAAATTAGTGATATCTCCCCTTATGAAGATGAAGATAAAAAAAAACAAATGAATTTACAAAGAGCAGAGCAATTCAAGATTAAACAGCATAAACTCTCTATGTATAACGAATCGTTAATGTATATTTTAGCATCTGTAGTATTGATATTTTTTGTTCTTTTTCTAAAAACACAATTTGATTTGCCAAACGTATTAGTAATTTGTATAATTATTCTTATCATTACTATTGCATTGACAAAATGTATAATAAATATTGCCTATGCAAACAGTACATCCGATACTAAATACGGTGTTTTTATATGGGATTATAAATCACCAGAAAAAGAATAAAGTTATATATATATATATGTCCGAACCAACTATAACTGATATTAATAAACATGAATATTTAAAACAACGGCTTACTAACGGTTCTGCATATAGTCGTTTAAGAGAAAATTCATTTAAAAACGAATATATAATAAAATATGACGAATTATATAATATTTTATTTATAGTATATTGGATAATATTTTGTATTTATGTAGGACTTGCAGCATATAAGAATGAACTTACATTAATCACATTTATAACAATTATAGTAATGATAGCGTTTCCTTTTTTTATAAATTCTTTGACGTATTTTTGTAAATCCTTTGTTGAGGAAATATTTGAATTTTTTAATAATTTTAGTTTAATCGACCCGCGAATTGATAAAAGTATAAGAGAAGTGGGTACGGCGACAGCAGATAGTTTAAGATCAATTAAAAAGAAATTAGAGAAAGATGACGAGTCTTTAAATAAAACAGGTTTCGATAAACAAGATACGAAGAATATCAAGGATTCGGGCAAGGATCTTATGAATAAGATTCGAAGAAGGATGCTCGAGGCAGACGACGGCGACAATGCCGACGACGGCGACAATGCCGATGATGTATTCAAAGAAGCGAAGAAAGGTGCTCTGAATGACATGCTGGAAGAGCTTTAGCGGGAACGAACAAATTTTAACGAGAGAAATACAGGACTTGAAGATGGAGAAGGAGGAACTCCTGAGGGAGATTTCTGGTTAGGAGGCGCAGTAGGAATAGGTTAAACCTTAAATAAATATTATAAAAAATAATAATGTATATATAATATACATATATAACATGAATATATATATATATTTTTCAACATTTTTGATACCTATATTTAGTATAATTTATATTATGTTTCCATCGATACGTTCCGTAATATTTTTACATAATTGTATGATAGCTATAGTTGGTGGAATTGATGCATATTTTAGACAGATGAATAATCGACAACCAATTCAACAGATTCGCATTTTTAATTTATCAGTAGGTGAATCAAGTGTAGTTTCGTTATTTATACATTTAGTTTTGGTGGCTGTATTAATATATAGACCGATAGATCCACTAGAAATTTCAACATCTAGTCATTTTTTATTAATTTTACTTACTATAGTTGTTTTTGGAGTTCCACATTGGCCATATTCGATAACACGCACAGAATTATTTTTAGTTTATATTTTGGGATACTTTATATTTTTTGCGGGGAGTATTATTTTAAATAAAAAAATGATTCGTGATATAGAATTATAAATTATAAATTGTAAATTGTAAATTATAAATTATAATTTTAATCTTCTTGGTCGTCTTCATATGTATATATAATTTTAATACCTTCCCACATTTTTCTTTTGCACTTTCCATATTTTTTATTAATAAAATCGTATATTTCTTTTCCAGGTGGAATATTTCTACCATAATGCTCTTTATACCAAGCAGAGAAATGTTGATAAAGTTCATCCTTTTTAATACATTCATCTTCACAAACTTCAATATTTTCATTGACAAATTCTGTAAGATAATCTTGACCTTCTCGATATTCGTTGCTTTTCTTCATGACAATATCACAGTCGGTGACATTACCCTTTTTTTCTTTTGAGATGGCAACAAGTTTAGACATAAACGGTCCTTTCCAGTCATCAAATTTTTCTTCGAGTTTTTTATCCACCTTAAATTGATACGGTTCGTCGGGGTCATCTTTAATAGGGCGTTCTTTAAATCGGGACATAAATTCGCACAGCCGAATTCTTCTCCAAGTACCATCATCATTACTTTTAATTTCTAGGTCAGTATTTGTGCAAACGATAAGTTTAAATTGTGGTACAAATAGTAGGGGTTTGCTTTCATAGAGACCTCTACCTTGAATGGGGTCACCACCAGTAATTTCTTTCATAATTCCCTCATTAATTTTATCACCCTTTGTTGGTTCTTGCATAACAGCATATCGTAAACTTTTAAGCTGTGTTACTTCTGGAGATACACCACCAATACTACCACGTTTTTGGGTAATTAATGTGATAGGAACGGTGCCTTTATAGTCGCCTAATATTTTGGACATTAAAGAGACAAGCATGGATTTTCCGTTTCTTCCTGCTCCTTTATAAATATTAAAAGTTTGATTTTCGTTAGTACCGATAAGAGTAGAAGCAAGATGTTCCCACATGTATGTTCTTAGTTCTTCTACGGGAAACAATTGATACATAAATTCGTCTATTTGACTTATTATGGATGATTCAAAAGATTCTAATGGATAATAATCAATATGGGTGGATTTTGTAATATAATCTTCGGGCTTTCCGTCTCTAAAAACATTTTCTTTAAAATCAAATACACCATTGTTAAAACAAAGTAGATATGGATTTTGGTCCTGCATATCTATAAAGGTTGAGTCATAAAATAAACCCTTTGCTTCTTTTAATATATTTTCTTTGGAAGCACACTTTTTTAACATTTGACAAATTTGGGCTAGGTTATGTGTTCTATTTCTTATTCCATTCCACCTCGGGTCATCTTCTTCGAAGGTTTGAACTCTTTCCATGTTTGAAACAACTTTTTCTTGATAGAGTTGATACATATCTTCTGATATAGCGAGGCGCAAGGAGAACGCATCTTCATTTTCTTCCCATTTATGATTATGAAATTTCCACCACTTTCCTTTTCCAGAAATACTGCTGCAAATATATTTTCCTTTGAACATTTGATATAGAACAACTGCAATATCATAATCTCTTCCACACTGTTCAAGGATGGCGAATCCTTTTGTTTTTTTATTTTCTCCGGACATCATTAAATTCGTTTTTTTATTTTCTCCGGACATTGTGAAATCACCGGATACCGTAATATCGATGTAAAAATCCAAGGTTTCTTTATAAACTTCATGACATCTATCCTTTGGTGCATCTGTTCTTGCCCAATAAATTATGGAGCGGTAAGTGAGATTATCTTTTTTATTTTTTCCAAATTTGGTCCATAGATCATAAAATCCAGGAATATCAGAATAATCAAAAGTTTTGGATTGACTGCTAAATAATATCCAAGTTAAAAACAATCTTTCATCAGTATGATATAATGCAATACCAACACGAAGCCATTTGTCATACGAACCGGATTCGTAGTATGAATCGGGAAGTATCATGGTATAATCGTGTGCCTCTTTAATGTAATAATTACGTTCATCTTTTACGGTTTCTATCATGTTATCAACCATAGAATACAATTCATCTTTGTTGGAAATATCGCTAATTTCTATGTTTAGTTTTTTTTGCGATTTAATTTTGATTTTTTTTTTACCTTTTTTCGAATTCATGGAAGACAATTTTTTTTTAATATGTTCTTGTGGTTCGAAACGGAAATGTGTATCATTTCTAGCAGAAAGCATGAATAAATTTTTTTTATAATTAAAATCTTCTACGCTCTTTTCTTCCATTTCAAATTCCCCGTCTGTCGTATCAAGACACGCGACATAATGCATTGTTAATTCATAGGCCTCATTATCGGGTTTTCTTGACCCAATCAATTGCCAATTTGTGTAACCAACACTAATTCCTCGATCCAAAACATTTTCCCAATTATTTGTAATAGGTAATTTTTCCCAGATGGTATGTATTTCTTCTAGGACTTCTTTTCTTAGTTCTAGTTGCAATTCATTAGACATAGATAATCCAATTATCATATGAATACCATCTTTTACAACGGATTCCTTTTTTAAAATATTAATATTTGGTTTTTCAAATATAAATATAGGAAACGATGATTCATCCGTTACACAAAGAATTTTTTTAATCTTTTGTAAATATAAATCAATCATATCTTCAACCAAACCTTTATTATGCGGTCTTTCGGTTATAGTTTGGTCATATCTAAAATCAAAATCTACTAAAATTGGCCCATTTTTAACCTGTTTTTCAGTAAGATACTCACATTTTTTTTCAATAAAAATATTATGATAATATAAGTTATAAAACTCTTCTAAATCATTGGTTTTTATTTGATAGCTTCCTCCATGAATATCTTTTTTATTTCCAATTCTTGTGTGAGTTATATCGTCACCTTTCTTTTGTTTTTTATTTAAATATTGTGATAACTTGGAAGTCATGATGAATATATATTCAACAGAATTTTTTATCTCAATTTTTTATAAATTTTACAATAATTAAAATATATAAAAAGTATATTCTATTATTATTTAATGTCATGTAAAACAATAAAAAAAGAATGTTTTAAACGTATAGTGGAAGATGTAAAGCAGATTATTTTAAATCCGTTAAAAGACCAAAATATACACTATGTTCATGATGAAGATAATTTTTTGAATGGTTATGCTATGATAATAGGACCTGAAGATACACCGTATCAATATGGATATTATTTTTTTCATTTTTTATTTCCGGAAGATTATCCCTATTCTCCTCCCGTAGTTAAGTATCTTACAAATGATGGTTATACTAGATTTCATCCCAATTTTTATCGCAGTGGAAAATGTTGTTTATCGATATTAAATACATGGAAAGGGGAAGAATGGAGTTCATGTCTTACAATTACTTCTATATTATTGACACTGAGTATGGTATTAACTAAAAATCCTTTAATCCACGAACCAGGGATTGAAGAGGGGAGTAATGATGTGCAAGTGTATAATGAAATCATTGAATTTCAAAATTTTAACCATTCGATTAGATTCGTTTTAAAAAATAAACCGTATTTCTTTTTTACGTGTATTCCAAATGTTACGATAGATAAAGAAATATTTATGGAGGAATGTAAAAGTCATTTTGATAAAAATAGGAAGAAAATATTAAATTATTTAGAAAGCAAGGCAAATATTTCAAAACATGAATTGTCATTTAATATTTATAATATGTATTCAAATATTATCGATTATCCTAATCTATATAAATTAATAAAAAAATTGAAATAAATAATACTGGAATTATATATAATAACGATGAAATTTTGTAATATTTGTGATAATATGTATTATATACGAATCGATGGAAATGATACTGAAGAAGGAGGTGAGGATGAAGGCGAAGAGGAATCTAACAGTTTAGTTTATTATTGTAGGAATTGTGGAAATAAGGAATCGCAAATTATGGATACTATTTGTATATCGGATTCAAGAAAAAAAAGTAAAAATAATGTCACTATAAATATTAACGAATATACAAAGTTGGATCCTACACTGCCCAGAATCAATAATATACCATGTCCCAACTCCGAATGTGTAACAAACACAAAAGATATTGAAAAGGAGGTTATTTATATAAGATACGACGATATAAATTTGAAATTTATATATTTATGTGCGCATTGTAATACTACGTGGAAACTGAATGAATAAATAATTAAATATAAAAATTGAAATATATAAAAGAATATAAAACATTAATATATAATGTCTGATTCAGAAAATTCCGTATTGGGTGCAGATGATAGCGATATTGAGGAACAAGGTCAGGATATTGAGAAGGAAGTCGAACAAGGTCTTGAGCAGGATCTCGATGAGGATCCCGAGCAAGATCCCGAACAAGAACAACAAGATGATATGGAATATGAAGAAAATTCACAAGTTGGTGACGAGGGCGAAGATGAACTCGAGGATGATGATATTTTAGATGTAAAAAAAAAAGTAGAAACTCCTGTGGATGAGGAAGGCTTAAACGTGGCATTATCTTCCGTTGTTCAAGCAGAAGATAATTTTAAATTTGATATCAGTGAGGACCAAGATGAAGGATTGGATGTGGACGAGGATGACGACGACGACGACGACGAAGATGAATTTGATTTAGAAAAAATAGATTATGAATTAAAACAGGGATTTTTAAGGAATAATCATCCTGAAAAAATGCAGCATAATTATGATGAAGTTTACCATTTAGCAAAAGTTCTTCGTAACAAGCATGGTGAAATTATTGATGATTTACATAAAACTACTCCTATTTTAAATAAGTACGAAAAGGCGAAAATACTAGGAACACGAGCGAATCAAATTAATAATGGGTCTAAACCATTTATTACACTAGACTCTAATGTAATAGATGCATATGTTATTGCACAGATGGAACTTGAACAGAAAAAGATACCATTTATAATAAGACGCCCAATTCCAAATGGTGGCAGTGAGTACTGGCATATTCAAGATCTTGAAAACATTTAAGTTATTAAAGTTTTTGTTTTAATAGGGAGTATAAAATTTTAAATACTTTTTTATATATTTGCTTTTCTAAAGCATCGGGCAGGAGGTCGATTTCAAACATGCCCCCTACCTTTACTCGTCCTATGTCAACCTGTTCTTTATTTTCTTCAAACCATGTATCGATGTATTCGTCAATATATTCTCCCCACTTTTTTTTTTCCATTAGATCTATTTTTTTTTCTAAATCTTTAATTTTATCGGAGAGTTTAGATATTAATTTATCCTTATTATCCGCGTTAGTTTTATTATTCATATAAGATATCCAACATTTATAATTTTAAAAAAATTATAATTTATACTCAAATAAACTATTATCATACGGTCCTAATTCATCATCTCTATTTATAGGTGGGGCTAAACTATCAACTTCTTTTTTGTAGGTATTCAAAGATGGTGGTGGATTTTTTAAATCATATTCCATAACATTATTTTCTATATTTATATCCGGAGGAGTTTTGCTAATTTCATTTTTTTTGTTATCTCCAAATACAAGTTCTGTAAGAGTAAATTTATTTTTACCTTTAAATATATATTCAAATCCTCCGTAAGGTTTATTTATTTCGTAAATAATGTAGATGAAAATGATAGATACTATTAGAGAAATTATAAATACAAACAGTTGTCCTTGACTCTCATTGTATACACCAAGTTCCTTTTTTCCATGTATACCCATACTGGAAAAATTCATTCCAAAGTAACCGGTTATTACAGCCAACGGTAAAAAAATAATACTTATTATATTTGAAAATTCAGTAGTATATTTTGGTTTAATCATATTTTTATTATAATCAATCAACTTTCCTAATATAATTTCACATTCTTCTACCATAGACTCGTATATTTTAAAATCTTTATGTTTCTCTTTATCCAATGATGAAAAATAATGATTAAATATAATAACTTTCTTATGCGCTTGCATTGTTAGGACATGAAGAGTATTTTTATCATACACATCTTTTGAAAAATTTTCATTTATCACATCAATTGTGCCCTTGAATAACTTAATTTCTACCTTTACCTCATCCCATGATTTATTTTTAAGATCCAAATCTTTTGAATACCATTTATTGGAGTTATGTAGTTCGTAAATATATGAACCGTAACTTAATATATTTTGCTCTATGAATAATAGAAGTGAAATTATCGTTGGAACTAATAGAAAAAAAATAGGAAACACATAATTTTTACTTATACCTATATTTATCATACTTATAATATATTATTATTTAAAATTAGAATTTTGTGGTATTAGAAAGGATTGTTGAATCTCTAAATCTTTTATATATGAATTATCAATCATATATGGATTTGTGGTTTTATTTGTAAATATTTCTCTAGTTTGCATTTTTTTTATTATATCCTCCCTTTTACTTTCTTGAACTAAATATATACGGTCTGCTATTATTTTTTCTTTTTCTACATTTGATTTATTTTGATATGTTCCATTATTCCATTTTTTCATTTATATTAAATTGTTTTTTTTATTTTCATCTGTTTCGTAAATAAAAACTTGTCTTTATCTATGTTTCTTCTTTGTAAATTGCATTTAAGACATGATATTACCAAATTATTTTTATTATGTCCATAATCATTATTAATCCGGTCTAGCGTCCATTGATTTTGTTGCCTTACTTTATCATAAATTAAATAACATTTGCTATTACAATAAAAACAATTTAATTTACTTTCCACCAATTTTTGAATCAATACTTGATAATCTATAAATTCTTCTCGAGAATACATATTTTTCTTTAAATCTTGACATTTATATCCATTTATTTTCTTTTTTATATCTCTCTCAATTATTTTAAAATCCTTGAATTGTATGTTCAAGTAAAGTTTATTAATAATATTTACTTGAATATCGTGTTCCAACCATAATGGGTCTACTTTATGCGATATATCTTCGTTTCTAATAGCCGGACCTTCATTATTAAATAACTTATCTATGTTTCTTTTACCTTTAATTTCGATAGGTTTGCTCATTATAATAAAAAAATATAATTATTTATTATAATGAATAAGTATATTGTTGAATTTTTAGGAAGTTTATTTTTTATTTACATAATTCTTAATATTAATAATCCTCTAGCAATTGGTTCTGCTTTAGCAATCGCTATTATTTTTGGATCTAAATTTTCGGGAGCACATTTTAATCCCGCGGTTTCTATTGCGTTGGCTTATCATGGTAAATTAAATAAAATAGATGTTTTACCCTATATTATATCTCAAATTGCTGGCGGATTGATGGCCGTTGAGATAAGTAAGCGTTTTAGAATATAAATTTTTTTAATCTATAATAATAATATTAATACATGGAAACTACAAATAATGATGATATGGATATAGATGAAACCAACGATATTTATAGAGATGAAGGTCTTAAGACCATTAAATTACACACTATGGAATATAATAATGATAATAGTTTTCCTAGAATGTGGTTTAGTGCATACGCCTATAAATTTCTTGGAAGTACTTTTATGGACGGACCTTATACCTATCCATCATTAGAAAAACGAATAGAACCCGCAATGTCCACTCGTGAAATAGGTGTCGTAGAAGAAAATTTCAAAGCGAATGTTGTATCAGGTGTTACGCAGGGTTTAGGTATTTCAAGTAAGAACTTTTTTAGAACTAAATTTACCCCTTTAAAAACATTTAGTTTAGTTAATGTTGCGCAGGCATTAATTAGAAATTTTAATTACCAATATAAAAATACGGAAAAAAATAGAAATATATTTTATTATTTGATTAATATTTTAAACGCGACTAATCCTGATAAAAAAATACAACAAATCAAAAATGCAAATCAAGAAAAGAAATTAGACATGATACTGAGTATGTTAGCAAATAAAAATAAACCTCCTCCTAAATCAGGTGGTGCTCAAGCCTCACCTCAACCCGACGCTCCAGCCGCTGTCCCACCCGACGCTCCAGCCGCTGTCCCACCCGACGCTCCAGCCGCTGTCCTACCCGACGCTCCAGCCGCTGTCCCACCCAGTGATCCAGCCGCTGTCCCACCCAGTGATCCAGCCGGCGCTCTACCTCAAGCCTCAGCAGTACCTCCAGCCAGTGTTCCACCTAAAGACGCGCCTACGGCAGCCGAAACAACGACTTCTCCAGATAAATCCGCCGAAGAAGATGAGATAGATGAAGACATAAATGATGAAGCAGAGATAAAAGAAATGGCAGAAAAAGAAGCCCGGGACGCAAATGAAGCCCTTTCGACAGATAAATTTGATGTGGATTTTTTAAATAGATATTTGCAAAGTATTGATTCTATTTCATTAAGTTATAGAAATTTATATGTATCTACTTATTTAAATACTATTGATAGTGCTAACATTGATAAACTTAAAGAAATCATTGAGAAACAAAAGGCAGAATATCAATCCAGTAAATCAAAAGATAAACCTAATATTGATATTGTAGAAACAAGATTTCCATATTTAAATATGCAACCAAATTCTAGTGTTCTTTTTTTGTTTGAAAAAGAACTCACTGGTGAAGAAATAAGTGAATTAAAACAAACCTTTCTAGATATAATTAAAGAAAAATATAATTTCCCAAAAATAATCACCCCGTTAGAAGACGCATTAAATAAACAAGACTATCTCAAAAAAATTATTATGAAATACAAAAAAGTAGTAGAACTAGAAGACCGTATAGTGGTCTATTATACCCCCATTATTGAAAGCATTAATTCAATGATAGATATGCTATTTAAAGTTGACCCGGATAGTTTTACTGATAGCATCGATTCAGAATTGAGTGAAATTAGTGATGAATTCGAGAAAGAAGATGATTTTGGTGTTATTAAAGATGAACTAGAATTAACCGGTCAACTATATACGAAAATATTTCAAAATAAAGATAATACATTTCTAAAAAATGTATGGAATATAAAAAGTATTATTTATGGACGAAATGAACTTGGTTTAAAATCAATTATAAAACTAAAAAAATACGATGTAGTATACGAAGAAGGTAAAGATGTAGAAATAATAGATAGCAAGAGAAATAATTCCAGTCAATTACTAAAATATATTCATTTGCTAATGGATGATCTTAAGAAAAATGCTAATAATTTGAAAAATAAACGTGGGATACTTAAATTACTTATAGGTGACAGTTTAACTGATGTAAATGATAAATATTTAGATCTTTCATTGTTCAATAATATCTTTTTAGAATTAGAAAAATTCAATTATATTATAAATAATCAAGATACTAAAAATTTTTTTGAAAAAAAAGATGCTATACTTGCAGAACATAAGAAAAAAACAAGAGACCTATTTTATTTAGAAAAACCTAGTAAAAATAATTTATCAGTTGATATTGATTCATTAGCAGATGTTTTCGATCCGGTTTTGGTAATGGATGTAAATAGTGTTAAAAATAGTATTTTTTCAGGAGAGAATATCTCAGATAATACGAATACCATGATTATGGGGTCATACGAATCTGCATTTAAAGCATGGGCTAAAAGTTCTCCTTATATGTTAGGATTAATTATACATAAAGAGGGCTCTGTTACTATGGAAGAGTTACAAAAAGTATTTCATAGAAAAGTGGAGTACCTTTGGCTTGTATTTAATTTAGCACGTGGTACGGAATATACTGATGAAACTGATTACAATAATACAATTAAAAGAATTAAATCTAGTATTTTTAATAATGATTTAACCAAGGGTAATATGAAATTACATCTGACAAAATGGATAAAATACGTGGACTCTGCAATTAAAAAGATAATTATCGATACCAAAAAGAAAAAAATGACTGGAGGCAGTAATGAAGAAATTAAATCTCCTGCTGATGACGCTACCGCGAGTCCTGCGGCCAACCCCACTCTTGCGGCCACCCCTCCTGGTTCTTCTCCTGAGAATACCCCTCCCGCGGAAGCGAAAGAGGATACCAGTGAGAAAAAAGAAAAAGAAGAAAAAGAAGAAAAAGAAGAAAAAGAAGAAAAAGAAGAAAAAGAAGAAAAAGAAGAAGGTGATAAAGATG
>MDTA01066004.1_pt1 | contig 84763 bp, 61 predicted proteins | sample 811151 | NCBI WGS metagenome assembly MDTA01 (sample SAMN05326648, study PRJNA326480) | marine metagenome | isolation source: seawater | place: Indian Ocean: South | collected 2010 | reverse complement strand
TATATAATTTTACAATTAATTCAACAGGTAATATTTATTCTTGTGATGAAGATATATATATAGGTTCTATTAAATTAAAACCACGTGAAAGGATTAATCACCCTACAACAATAGTTTCCTCTACATTTTCAACTACAAGCGCAACAGTTAATGGATTACTTAATCAAGTTGTATGTGATGGTGATGAGTTGGTCGGAATAAGATTAGATTTATCTGGATCTTCAGTTACTGCTAGTTCAGCTCCCTTAAGTTTATTTACTGGGTTACCTCCAGGTATTGCCCTTACTCCCAATTCAACAGCTCAGGTTCGAACAACACAGGTTTCAGGGACTATGTCATCCGGTGATTCATTTGTAATTAATATAAATGGTGTAGAGTATACATATAGCACAACAGTCACTAAAACATATTCTGAAGTGGTGCTTGGAATAGTAACTTCAATTAATACTGCAACTGGAAATAGAGCGAGCCCAGTAACCGCTAAAGTTTCAGGAACAATCATTGTTTTAACAGCTGATGTTCCAGGAATATCATTTTCATACACGGCTACATCTACTAATGCAAATTCAGCCACAAATTCATCAACGCTAAATAGCTCAGTAGCGGGAGATATTGAAAATGATAATTATGTAACTCTAACAGGTGACCCTGATCCAGTTACTACTGCAACAACATATTATTACACTATCCAGACAACTGGAACATCCTGTACCCCTCATGCAACTGTTACTGGGACTATCACTTTACTTGCTCAACCAACAGTTGGTTTGAGAACTGCTCCAGGAACTGATTCTCAAGAGGTTTGTGAAAATTCTAATATAATCCCAGTATCTTTTAAAGTTTATGGTGGTGCAGTCTCTCTGACAACTCAAAATAATTCTGGTTTTGATAGGGTGCCTCCTGGACTTACCGAAAGTTACAGCGATACCAATCAATCTGATGAAATAATATGGTCAGGACCAGCTACAGCTCCAGTATCTGAAACTTTTGGAGTACAAATTAATGAAACTACTTATACTGTTTCAACTGTTATTGGAGAGACTATTATTACTTTTATTGACAGATTGGTCGACAAAATAAATAATGATGTTTCAATCAATGTTACAGCGTCTTCTTCAAGTGGATCAAAACTTGTATTAACTGCAGATGGTGCTGGAGCATTTCAAGGTTACTCAGTTACTCCTTTTACTTTAGCTGCAACTTCAAGTTATACTTTATCAAGGGAGAATATTTCTGGTACTGGTTTATTAACTTTATCTGGATCCCCTGATTTATCAGGCTTATCTCCATCTGCAAATTCACCTTTAACTTATACTTATGTAGTAGAAAGCTTAGGTAATGTGAATTCAAGTTGTTCAGTTACTTCAACTACTCAATCAGCAACTATAACAGTCATTCCAGCTGAACAATTGAATTATTCTGCGACAATAACAACGACATTATTTGTTGGTGATACTGTATCAACAACTACAAATGGTGAATTGGTTCAAGCTGTATGTGAGGGTGGAACAATAGATGGAATTCGTCTTGAAGTTGAGGGCTCTGCTACTGCTGTAACTGTAGCGCCTTTAGTTGGCTTAAATGGTATCCCCCCTGGAATATCATTAACTCCATACACAGCGTCACAAGTGCAGACAACCAAAGTTTCTGGAACAACTTTATCAGCAGGTGAAGTCTTCACAATAAAAATTAACGGAATATCTTATGAATACACTATTGCGAATTCTTCTGTTACAAGTGAGACTGCTGCTCAGGAATTAGTAGATGAAATAAATAATTCTACAGGCACAAGACTCAGTCCAGTTACTGCAAATACATCTGGAACTACAATAATTTTAACTGCAGATCAACCAGGAAAGTCATTTAGTTATGAATCATTGACTTCAACAACAACTATTGCTTTAGATAATTCAGTTGCAGGAGATGTTGCAAATAAAAATTATGTGACGATAACAGGATCACCTTCAGACTCAGTAAGTAGCACAAAAACTTACACTTTTGATGTTACCACTGTTGGAACCGGTTGTAGTCCAGCTGGACAGCAAACTATATCAATTAGTATCCTACCTAATTCTAAAATTACCCTCACATCAGCAAGTGGTACTGATAGTCAGGAAGTTTGTAATGAAACAGATATAATTGATATTACTTATGAAATAAGCAATGGAGCTAAAAACTTTGTATTAGAATCTGCTGATTTTGCTCAACAAGATAAAATTACAATTTCCGGTACCTTCTCTGCTGGAGATAAAGTTACGGTTACAATTGACGAATTAAATTATGATCACCCAGTTCAGGCTGGACAAACAAGTATTTCGAATATTATCAATGATTTAGTTCCAAGGTTAGACGCTAACTCGTCAATATTTGCAATTCCAGACCTAACTAATAATGCTATATATTTAAAAGCGGAAACACCAGGTGGAACATATAACCTGGAATTAGCTACCACAACTGGAACAGTAACTAGTACAGATATAACACCAAATTCTACAACATCACTTCCCACAGGTGTAAATGCTAATAAATTAAATTTACAGCAAGAAGATGTGGTTTCTATTACAGGAACCTTTGTTGCAGGTGAAAAAGTTTATATTTATGTCACTGGTGGAAATCCTGTGAAGACAAATACCTATAGTCATACAGTAGCATCAGGTGCCTTAAGTGAAACAAATGTTAGAGACGCTTTAATAAGTGAAATAAATTCAAATGCTGGAAGAAGAGTTGATGCTATTTCTGGACCTGGAGCAGGTGAATTAACTTTAAGAGCCAAAATTTCTGGTGATCCTTTTGGTCTTTCCCAATTTACTAATTCTGTTACTCCAACTATTACAAGTGTTAATACTGTTGGGTCTGCTAGAATTACAATTTCTGGTAAACCGAATTCAGGTAGTTTGTTTACAACAACTTACTTCTACAGATTAAGAACTTCTGAAAATTTATTAGGATGTGGTGATGATGTATTACAAGGATCAATAAAAGTAAGTCCACCAGAAACAATAACATACGACCCATCAGACTCTAATTTTCCTGGTTCGGATAATGCCCAACAGGTTTGTCTTGGATCTGATATTGATGGAATCAAGTTCCAACTCACTGGAACTTCAACTGGAGCCTCAATACCTACTTTAGTTGGTACAAATGGATTACCACCTGGTGTTTTACCAAATCAAGTGGTAGTTACTCAGCAAAACACATTGGATATAACAGCTTCTAGTGCGATAGGTGCACAATATATAATTAAGATTGATGGAATTTCATATATTTTCACCACTACTGATGCCAACGGAGACGGAGCAGTTGATCAAGATGCTTCAGCAATTGCAAATGGACTTTCCTCAAAAATAAATACTTCCTCTGGTAACAGATTAAGTAATGTAACCGCAACAACTTCCTCAGCTTCAATTGTTTTAACTGCTGATGTACAAGGAATACCTTTCAATCTTAATTTTTCAGGTTCGGGTACAATAGCTGGTTCAGGAAATATAGCTTTAGCTTCTTCAGGAAATATTGCCAATGAAAACTATTTTACAATAGCTGGAACCCCAGACGGCACTGGTCTTCCAAATCCATTAACCTCTGCGGTTTCTTATACTTTTACAATAACTACGTCAGGCACTTCATGTTTACCGCATGATACTGCTAATGGTACAATAACTTTAATACCGGGATCAACAGTCGTTCTTAGCTCAGGAGTCTCAACTACAAACCAAATTGTTTGTGCTACAAATGCAATTGACCCAATAGTTTACACAATTGGGGGAGGAGCAACAGGTCTTGAAGAGGTGACTAGTTCAAATACTTTAGAAATGTTACCTCCTGGAATTAATCTAGGAAACGGAGCTGTAGCTAATACTTTTCAATTAATTGGAAGCCCAACTATTACAGTTACTACTACCACTATATATGCATACACACTAAGAACTACCGGTAACCCCTCTTGTACGGAGGCTACAATTCAAGGAAAAATTACTGTTGCTCCAAATGTAGTTATTGATAGCGCTGGAATACAAGCATTAGTTCAAGATGTGTCTTGTAGTACGGCTGGTGGATTTTCACCTGATGGAAAAATAGGAGATCCAGTATCAAATCCTCTAGATTCATTTATAACTGGAGGTGTCCCTGATATTGCTCAAGTGACAAGAATTTCAATTATTGGATCATCTACCAATGAGAATCATGGAGTAGGGGATTTCTATGAAATTAAAATTAATGGAACTGAAACATACAATACAGGTGTTTTTGATGTTAGTCCTAATGATGGTAACCCTGATCAGTCAATTAGTGATGTAGCAGTAAGCCTAGCAAATCAAATTTCAAGTGGATCCTCAGCTGTTTCTGCGACTGCAAATGTAGGTGGATTGGGCTCAATTGATATAAAAGCTAGAGTACCAGGAATTGCGTTTACTACTTCAACAACCCATGTAACGGATCAGGTTCTCAGAATTACATTAAATGGAACGCCATCAGTTACTGATGTTGTTACTATTACTGCTGGTGGCTCTACATATTCCCATACAGTTACAGAAACTAATTCTTTAGCTCAAATTGCAACATTCTTATCTTTAAAAATATCTAACACTTTAGTTTCCTCATCCGCTAATTCAAATTATATAGATATTAGGACTAAATCCGTAGGAGGCTTAATTAATTACACTGGAACTGTTTCATCTGCAAGTATTACCCTAAGTATAGATGATAGGTCAACAGAGTTCAGCACTACTACAATTGTTGATAATTTTAAATCTAATTATGTCTTCTCCTGGAGTGCAGCAGGAAATCCTTCTTACACAAATAATAATTTAGAAATTGGAAGTCTCCCTGCGGACGCCTACACATTAACTGTTTCAATTGATGGTTTGACAGGATGTTCTACAACAGCAGGTCCGTTTTTAATTGAAGAACCTTCAGTCAATATTGGAACTGTTTCTGAGACTTGTGGAGGAACAATTTCAATACCAATTTCTGGAAGTTTTACTAGTGATCAAATGTCTGCAACTGGAAATATTTTAACAGTTAATCTTTACCAAGGTACTGCAGGTGCAGCGCCCTCATACTCATTATTTGATACAGAAGCTTATGCTGTTGGATCATTATCAAAAACATTTACGGTTACACCATTATTTACTGGTTTAACACCAGGATTAAACTACAGAGTAGAAGTTCTTAATAATACTTGCTCTACTCCCGACACTAAAAACTTTGGTCCAATTTCTGCTGTTTTAGAAATTGATGAGGATTTAATCACCACATCTGATCAAGTCTGTGCAGGTGAAAATGATGGAACGATATCAGTTGCAAATTCTGCCGTTACTGGTGGAACAGGAAATTATAGTTATCAATGGACAAATCTATCGTTAACACCCCCTGTTACATATAACGTCAAAGATTTAGCCGGTGTTGCTCCAGGTTTATATGAGCTTACTGTAACTGATTTTAATCTTTCAAATTGTACTGTAACAACTGCAGGTGTTATAGAAATTGAAGGGACTTCTTCTTCTTTATCAATTACACCCTCATCAAATAATTTATTAGAAAATGAGTGTGTTGGCGGGACGGATGGAAAAATCGCAATTAGTGTTACGGGTGCTGCTACTGCTTGGATTGAGTGGGAGTACTTAGTTAAAACAAGCCTTGGTACTGTTTCATCATCACTAAGTACTACGACTATAACTCCTAATAGAAGAAATCTATTACCTGCTAATTTTGTGTCTGAGGAATCTAACCCCACAGGTGCTGTAAATTCATTCGATAATCTTCCTGCTGGAATTTACAGGGTAAAAGTATATAAAACAAATCCTCAGGTTAATCCTTGTGCTGAGGTTTCTCTGGATTTTGAAATTACTGAACCGGTTCCTTTATCACTTACCCAATTAAATAATACAATTGATCCGGTAGTGATTCAGCCTAAAGGAGTATGCTCTCCTGATGACGTTCCATTAGGTTCAATTCAATTTGCCATATCAGGAGGTCAGCCACCGTATTTTTACAGTCTAATTGGAGGCAACCCTACTGAACAAATTACAAGTACTATATTTTTAAGAGATGATTTACCTGCTGGAAGTTATGACATAGTAATTTCTGATTCCTCTGGTTGTAACACGAATGCAAATAATTTAGTTCTACAAACAATTGTCCTTACCGACCCTGCTGGAGGTCCCCTAGTTCTCACCGAGGGTTCAATCACACCAATTCCATGTGGGGGAGGTACTGGACAATTTATTGTAAATACTCAGGGTGGTTATTATTCTGGATCAGTTTCAACTACTACTTTCCCTGTAAGAATAACCTCAAGTAATGGTAATTATATATTTAATACCTCTATTAATCCAGGTCAGGACATTGTTGTCAGTAATTTACCTTTTGCTGACACATATACTGTTGCAGTTACTGATGAGTCAGGATGTTTACCAGAAGTTTCAATTCCTATTACTCTTGTTAATGAAGCTGCGTCAGGACTGTCAGCAAATGCTGATATAACTGGTGTTCAAGATTGTGCATCTTCATCACCAAGTCCTAATGGTCCAACAATAAAACTTGATGGCTCAATAAGTGGAGGTATTAGTCCATATACTATAAAATGGGAAAGAAGAAATCAGTTAACGCTTGATACTTTTTCTATTTCCTTTTCAGGAAATATTTCCCCAACAGACATTGGAATCTTAGGAATTGATATAGATGGTTCGACATTTACCTCCTCAATTACCGTTAATAATAATACCGGTGTTTTAGATTTAACATCTAACCTTGCATCAGTCATTAATGCTGATCCAACTCTTGAAGCCTATTTGAGTGGATCAACAATAATTGTCAGAGGACAGGTAATTAACTCTACTACACCACTTTCAGTTGGTTCTGTTTTTGGTTTAACAATGAACTTAACTCCAATTACCCCGACTGCAAAAACTGTATGGAATGAGGTACCAAATACTGCAGGATTTGAGGTTTTAACTGGATTAAATGTAGGGTATTACCGAGCAGTTGTTTCAGATTCATCTGGTTGTGGAAGTATTTTGGTAGGAAATAATACTCAGGGAGGATTTGTTTTTGAAATAGATGATCCAACACAACTAGAAATTAAAGACATTGAATTTGATGATATTACATGTAATCAAAACACAGCATCCATAAGATTTAAATTAGGAAATGGTCAATTTGATTTAGTGCCAGACCCAACAGTTTTTGAATTCACATTAAATGGGACAACACTTCAAAGCACAGTATCAGGCGGCTCTTCACTTTCCTCAGGGGCCTCTAGTTCACTTGCTACCAATGTTTTATCAGGAAATTCCTATACTCCTGATCTTAACACAAATTATGTCTTGATCCAGAATCTTCAGGCTGGCTCTTATAACATGGAAGTAAATAATAATCAGACTAATTGTACTGTACTCCTGAATTTTGAAATAGAGGATCTTTCATCAATAAGTTATTCCGGTATTAATGATTTCACTATTAGTGCTTGTGACGATAGTTATCAAGGGGTATTCTTTGATCCATTTTTAATCTCTGGAGGTACACCATTTTTAGACGCTTCTGGCCAACCTTATTATAGTTTGAAATGGGATTATTATCCTGATCCAAATTCTACTGCTAATGCCACAGCATTTAATGGTCTAAGTAATAACATAACTTTTAGTCCATTACCTGGGAAATATAATTTAACAATAACAGATAAAAATGGATGCACAATAACCGATGCTTCAGGAAATCCTCAAACGATAGAGTTTTTGTTTACACCTGAGTTTAGTGGTATTGAGGTTGTTGGTGTTGCCAATGCAGGTGGTGCATCATCAACACCAGTAAGCTGTCAAATAGATGCTGAAGATGGAACTATTGCAATAGATGTTCAAGGTGAAAATGGATCGATACCTCCACCTTATGAAATTAATTGGGATGTTCAAGGTGCAGATCTAAACCCTAACGAGGCTATTCTTTTATTTCAAGGTGTAACTGCATCCAAAGACAGTTTAGAGGTGTATTCAATATTGGTAAATAATATACCATTTACATATTCAACCCAGATACCAAATGAGCCAATAGAATCTGTAGTTCAGGAATTAGCTAAAATAGTTGATAATTCCCCTCAGCTTACTGCTGTTGTTGAGCCCGCTCCTATTGTTGGATCAACTCAAAATATTCAAATTAGAATTACTTCAGTTTCAGGAGCTGCAATTTCACTGCAGATTGCATCATTAACTTCACAGCTCAAAATGTTAAATACAACTGTAAGTTCTGCAAATTGGACACCATTGGATGGGACAAATGGTAATTCTAATTTTACTGGTTTTACAAGTTTAAATAATCTAGCTGAAGGTACATATAGGTATACTATAAGTTCTGCAAGTTTATCAGGTTGCTCAGGTGGTACAACCTCAACAAATTATCAATTTCAAGGTATAATAACGGTTGAAAATGAAAATGTTTTACAAATACGTTCAGGTCCAACAGTTGACTCTGCTTTATGTTCTGGCCAAGCTGGAACAATATTCTTAGATGTTTATTCTGGTAAAACAGGTCCTTTATCATTCAGGTATGGTGGTAATCCTGTAACTGCTACAGAAATAGGAGAGGATCAATACATTATTGAAATTGATAATCCTGTAAATTCTGCCAGTCTTGAAATATTAAATCTTGCCGGATGTGGTATCGCACGTCAAATTAATATTGGTATTGGTACTCCTGAATTTGATTATGAATCTGTTAATTCATTATTAACTGGAGGACAGATTCTTGCTAGAGAAGATGTAACATTTTATGATAGATCTGAGGATGAGTATGATTCTTTTGAAATTATCTTTGGTGATGGAAATCAAACTGAAGTGCTTGAAAGAAATCAACCTGATCCTATAACTCATGAGTATGCTATTTCTGGAACTTACTATGCTACAATAAGGATTTATAATGATCTTGATTGTAGAGCAGAGCTAACAAAAGCAATAAAAGTTGGTAAGGGATATAGTGTCTTATCTCCAAATGTTTTTACTCCAAACGGAGATATTTTTAACCAATGTTATAAGCCATTATTCAATGGTTTAGTTGAGGCTACTTTTAGAGTTTACGATGCACAAGGGGCTCTCTTATATGAGGAAATAGGTGTTCCTCCGGCAGACCCGACTAAACAAGCTCTGACTTTAACCGGCTGGTGTGGTCCTGATCAAACAGGCGATGAAAAAAAAGAAATTATAACTCCATTCTTCATTTATACACTAGATGGAAAAACTGCGGATGGAGTTGAGGTGTTTAGAGATGGAACTTTTATTTTATTAAGATAAGTATGAGAAGAATTGAATTAATATTATTGTTTTTTCTTTTACCAATGTTAAGTGTTGAAGCTCAAGATGACCTGATAGTTAGTCGATCCAGATTTATGCAAAAAACCAATCCTAGTTATTTAGGTCTTAATAATATGAACAAAACGGGTGTTTTATATAATACCATCGGCCTAGTTTCTAATCAAGGTATTGAAAGTAGATATTTTTTTGGTTCACTTTCTTTTGATTCAGATTATTTTTCTTTAGGAGTTGACATGTACTCTTATACACTTGATAATGCTGGATTAGTTCATACAAACCCTTCACTTTCATTTATATACAAAATTCAGTTAGACAATGAAGATTTCTTCCTACCTTCCATAACCCTGGGTATGGGAAGTAACAAGCTAGATACTAGCAAACTGGTTTTTGAAGATCAGCTTTCACTGGTTTCAGGATATTTACAATCTCTTTCTAATGATCCATTGGCACCATTAATTGGAAATGCAAATTATTTAGATTTAGGAGCTTCTTTTATCATACATTCTAATAAATATTTATTTGGTCTTAGCGCTCAACACTTAAATCAACCTAACATATCTTATAATAAAGAAAATGAGGAATTTAAAATGCCAATACGTTTTTCAATCCAAGGTGCATATGAATTCGATTTGAATCCATATGATCAGGGTTTTCTTCCTCGATATACTACGTTATACACATTTACAAATATTTCAAAATCATCTTACAGTACGGATGTTTATCTTTCTCAGGAATTTCAATTTGGTGAGTTTTCAATTGGTTTAAATGAATCAATGAAAAGCACTGAAGCTTTTTCAATGTTAAATGTTGGAATATCTGTTGCACTTTCCTATGAAAATTTTGAGTTTGGAACCTTGTATAATTTCCCATCTAGAAAGGATCCTGCAAAGGCTTATTCACCAAGTACATTTGAAGTGTTTTTAACTTTTGACTTTAGTCCATATTTAAGGAATAGGCGAGGGGATTATAGGAGATTGAGTGTGGATAACTATTACTAACTTTATTTAAGCTATCACTTAAATTTATAAAAATCCCTAAATTTGAAATCATAAAATTGACAAATTGAATACTCATAAATTTATATTAATAATTATTCTATTAATTTTTAATATCTCTTACAATTATTGCCAAGACAGAATCACTGGAAAAAACTTTACAACTAGATCAGAGGTTCTTGGTCAAAATGGAATGGTTGCTACAAGCCATCCTTTAGCTACACAAATAGGAATCGATATTTTAAAGTCTGGAGGAAATGCAATTGATGCAGCAATTGCAGCAAATGCTGCACTTGGTTTAATGGAGCCAACTAGTAATGGAATAGGTGGTGATCTTTTTGCAATTGTTTGGTATGAAAAAGATAAAAAACTTTATGGCTTAAATGCTAGTGGTAGGTCACCAAAAAATTTAACAATTGAATACTTCAAATCAAAAAATTTAAAATCTATACCCTCTTACGGTCCACTTCCCGTATCTGTTCCTGGATGTGTTGATGGGTGGTTTTCACTTAATAAAAAATTTGGTAAAATGCAGATGAAGGATATCTTAATTCCAACTATTCAGTATGCAGAAAATGGATTTCCTGTAACTGAAGTGGTTTCATATTACATGAAATTAGCTTCAGATAAATTTATTAATTATCCTAATTTTGAGGACACTTATATGATTAATGGTAAAACACCATCTAAGGGAGAAGTTTTTAAAAATCCGGACCTAGCAAAAACTTTGAAAATAATTTCCAGTAAAGGCAGAGATGGATTTTACAAGGGGTTTATAGCAAAAACCATATCCAATTTCATGGCAGAGCAAGGTGGTTTCTTGGATGAATATGACTTAAATTCTCATAATTCAACTTGGATAGAACCTGTATCTACAAGTTACAGGGGATATGATATATGGGAACTACCCCCAAATGGTCAAGGAATAGCAGCATTACAAATTCTAAATATTATGGAGGGATTTGATGTAAAAAAAATGGGTTTTGGTTCAGCAGAATATATACATCATTTTGTCGAAGCTAAAAAAATTGCCTATGCTGACAGAGCAAAATACTATGCTGACCCTGATTTTAATAAAATACCTACCGAGTATTTGATTTCAAAAGATTATGCAAATAAAAGAAGATTAGATATTGATCCAAAGGTCTCCTCAAATAAAGTAAATCCAGCAAATTTAGAAAATGGAGATACAATTTATCTTACCGTGGCTGATTCTGATGGAAATATGGTTTCATTAATTCAGAGTAATTATAGAGGGATGGGTTCAGGTATGGTTCCCACTGGACTTGGTTTTATGCTCCAAGATAGAGGAGAGCTTTTTTCTTTAGATAAAAATCATTTTAATGTATACGAACCAAGAAAAAGACCCTTTCATACAATTATTCCAGCTTTCATAACAAAAGATGGTAAACCATTTATAAGTTTCGGATTAATGGGAGGAGCAATGCAACCCCAGGGGCACGCGCAAATTGTAATTAATTTGATTGACTTTGAAATGAACCTCCAAGAGGCTGGAGATGCCCCAAGAATTCGACATTCCTCAGATGAGCAACCAACAGGTGGTATTATGTTAGATGGTGGGACTATTTATTTAGAAACTGGATTTGATTATGAATCCATAAGAAAATTATTGGGATTAGGTCATAAAGTTAGTTTTGATTTGGGTTCGTATGGAGGTTATCAGGCAATTAAGATTGATGATGTAAATAAAGTTTATTACGGAGCCTCAGAATCAAGAAAGGACGGTAATGCTTCTGGTTATTAATTTATAATAAATCTCTTTTTTTTATTTTTGATTCAAATCCATATGTTAGAGAGAAAATACTAATTGTACTAACAATTGCAATAATCTTTTGTATTATAACTGACTCCATAAGGGATTCAGGACTTTTTAAAGCATCCTCAACAAAAAACTGATATAACACGTAGGCAAAAGTGAAAATCAGATAACCAAGTGTAACTAATGTATATTTATTATCAACAGAACTATTATATAAAACTATTACATATAGAATTGATGCTGGAACAAGAAGTCTGAATGCATTTTTTGCAAAATAACCATGTAACTCCTGGTAAAGGTCATGAGGTGTAAGTCCAACCCCAGAAAAAAATGAACATCCACTAAAAAAAAAGATGCTACCAATTATTGAAAGGAAATAATTTTTTTGGTTTTCTTTGAAGAGATTGGGAACAAATAAAAAACCAACTCCAGATGCTATGTAAAGTACCATGGATGAATTAAAGATAAAAGAGGATAAAAAATTGATTTCTCCTGACCTGCTTTTATAACCTCCAAGATCACTTAGATAATTTTTTGCAAAAGAGTATCCTGGTTGTTCAGGTTCAAAAATATTTCCACCAGGATACAAAAAACTTGCAATTATAACGCTAAAAATGAAATAGATTGAAACAAATCTAATAAGATATACTGTCCAAAATTTTGTCATTATAAATTGTATTCATTCTCTTCAATAATTGCATCTGCTATTTTTGTTTTCAACTCTACAATATTTGGATAGTTATCATATCTGGTCATTTTTATTAAAGAATTAAGTAATCCAATTTTTTCTTTTTCATTAGAAATACTTATGATTATTTCTTTTGCTTTTTCATTAACTTTCTCTATAGAATTATATAAAAATAATTGAGTCATATATTTATGAGTCTCAGAGTAGTTTTTATTATTTCTGTCATGATTTTTTTTTGTTCTAAGTAAAGTAGATTCTGTAAAATATGAGTAAATCAAAATATCTGATAATGCCAGAAGAGTAATTTGATTTTTTTCTAAATCAGCCCCAAATTTTTGAAAAGCCATTCCTGTAAGTAGTAAAAATATATCCTTAATTTTTTGAATTAAGAATTCTTCTTGAGCAAATTTTGAATCATGATAAACCTCATCAAACTTGTTAGATTTAATTTTTTCAACTATTTTCATTACTTCTGTCATAAGGTCTAGGTGTCCTTTTGCAGCTTTTTTTAATAACATTCCAACTGATACCATCCTGTTTATCTCGTTAGTCCCTTCATATATTCTACCAATTCTGGCATCTCTCCATGCTGCTTCCATGGGCGTGTCAGCTGAGAATCCCATTCCTCCAAAAATTTGAACTCCATCATCTGATGAATTTTGCATTGCTTCAGAACAAAAAACTTTAATCATCGAACATTCAATAGCATACTCTTCAAGACCTTTTAGTTCAGCTTCTTGATGAGTTTTTCCCTCAGATCTAAGAAATTCAATGTGATCTTTGATGTCAGAGGCTGCTCTGTAGCATCCAGATTCGCACGCATACAAATCGGATGCCATTCTAGCAAATTTTTCTTTGATTGCTCCAAATTGAGAAATAGGAGTTTTGAATTGTATGCGTTCATTTGCATACTTCACAGAGCCATTTAATACTCTTCTTTGAGCATCAACAACTGCGACCCCAAGTTTTATTCTACCAGCGTTTAATGCGTTCATCGCTATTTTAAAACCTTCACCTCTTCCTGCTAACATATTCTCAACTGGTACTTTTGTATTATTAAAAAAGACTTGTCTAGTTGATGATGCATGAATACCTAATTTTTTTTCTTCATCTCCCAATGTAATTCCATTATCAAAATCAGCCGGTACAATAAATCCAGTTATGTTTTTATCATTTTCAATTCTAGCAAATACAATAAATATACTTGCAAATCCAGCATTTGATATCCACATTTTTTGTCCAGTTATTAGATAGTGCTTTTTATCTTTTGAGAGAACTGCTTTCGTTTTACCAGAGTTAGCATCAGATCCAGCTCCTGGTTCAGTCAAACAATAAGACCCAAACCATTTTCCAGAGGCCAGGTTTGGGACATATTTTTGTTTTTGTTCCTCAGTTCCATAGAGTGTTATTGGAAGTGTACCTATCCCTGTATGAGCACCAAATGCAGTAGAAAGTGAACCTGTAGCAGCAGAGATATAATCACATACTAACATAGTTGATATAAAATCCATTCCTAGACCACCATATTCCTCTGGAACCGAAACTCCAAGAAATCCTAATTCACCAGCTTTTTCCATTATTTGTTTGGTAAACGCATAGTCCTTATTTTCAAAACGATCTTTATGAGGCCACACTTCCCTGTCTATAAAATCTTTGACCGCATCTCTCATCATGAGTTGCTCTTCGGAGAAGTCTTCAGGAGTAAAAATTGAATTATTTGAATTATTTTGGATAATAAATCCTCCCCCAAGTGTTTTTTTCTTTGTTATATCAGTTGCCATTATTTTTGTTTAAATTTATTTTTGACTTTCTGTGTTTATGCAATTAATAACTTTAAAAAATGTATTAATTTCTGATTTACTTAGTTTATTTGTTATAGATTTATTAAACCCTAGAACAATTTTTTTTGAAAGTTCTCTTTTTTCAAAACCAAGTTTTGTTAAATAAATCAATCTTCCTCTTCCATCTTTTGGATTTGGTTTTCTTTCAATTAATCTTTTTTCTTCAAGACTATTTAAAAGTCTTGACAGGCTTGTGTTTTCAATCCCCATTTTAGGCCCTAGGGCTGTAGATGGTGTTCCGAATGATTCAATACTAAGTAAAGCAAATCCAGCAGACATTGTAGAATCATATTTGCAAGCTTCCTTGTTATACATATTTGCAACACTTTGCCATGTTGACCTTAAAGCATAATCAAAAGTCTTTAATTTTTCCATTTATTAAATTCAAATATAATAAAAATTATTATGCATGCATAATATTATACATAAATTATATTATACTTAATTAAAAGGAATTTGATTCTCTGTTTAGGAGTAAATTTCCTGGATTAGATTATAATATTTCGATTTAATTGCTTTTCTTTTAAGCTTCATGGTTGGGGTGAGAAGACCATTTTCAATTGTCCATGGTTCAGAGGTTAGTTTGAATTTTTTTATTTTTTCCCATTGACCAAACTTTTCATTTTGCCTATCTATTTCTTTTTGAATAGCATCTAATAGCAGATCATTTTTTAGTATATCTTTTTTAGAAGTATTTATGTTTTTATCTTTAGCCCAATTGGTTAAATATTCAAAATTAGGTTGAATAATTGCTGCGGCCATTCTTTCAGATTCTCCAACAACCATTATTTGTTCAATAAATAAGGATTGCTTCATTTCCCCCTCTATAATAGCTGGAGCGATATATTTCCCTCCTGATGTTTTAAACATTTCTTTTTTTCTGTCTGTAATTTTTAAAAAACCCTCTGAGTCAATTATTCCTATATCCCCAGTATGAAAAAAGTCTCCAGACATAACACTTGATGTTAAAGATTCTTCCTTATAATAACCCATCATTACATTTGGACCCTTACAAAGTATTTCACCATCTCTAGCTATTTTTACTTCAACATTCTCAATTATTTTTCCAACTGTTCCTGTTTTATAGTTATTCTTTCTTAAATCATTTATTGAAATTGCAGGGGATGTTTCTGTCAAACCATACCCTTCAACTACGGTCATTCCAGATGCAGTAAATGATCTTGCCAATCTTGGCTGAAGAGGAGCACTTCCTGACACAATCAAATGTAAATTTCCACCGAGCGCCTCTTTCCACTTTGATAAAATAAGTTTTTTTGCAATAGAATGCTTTAATGAATAATAAATACCATTTTTACCATAGGGCTCATATTTCAGAGCAATGTCAACTGCCCAATAATATAAACTTCTTTTTAGTCCAGAAAATTCTTGCCCTTTTGCATATAACTTATCATATAATTTTTCCAGAAGTCTTGGAACGGCAGTCATAATCTGAGGTTTAACCTCTTTTAAATTTTCACCAATTGTTTCAAGTGATTCAGCAAAATAAATTGCTATTCCATGATACAAATATCCGTATAATTGGACTCTTTCAAAAACATGGCAAACAGGTAAGAAACTTAGAGCAGTTTTAATACCTATCTCTTTGAAAGGAAATTTTGATGACGCAGAAATTACATTTGAAACAATATTATTGTGACTTAACATCACTCCTTTAGGAACTCCAGTTGTTCCTGAAGTATAAATTATTGTTGCTAAGTCATGAGATTTTATATTATTTTTTCTCTCGATAATCAATTTCTCATATTCATTCTCATTTCCTAAATCATATAAAATTTTCCAATTATCACAGTTATTAACATCGTCAAAAGAATAAATATTTTTCAGGCTTTTAACGTTGTTTTTAATTGGATTAATTTTTTCAAAAACTTCAGTATCACTCACAAAGCAATATTTACATTCTGAGTGGTTAAGTATGTATTTGTAATCATTTGAAGTAATTGTAGGATAAAGAGGAACATTGATAGCTCCTATCTGGCTTATCCCCATATCAACAATAGACCACTCAGATCTGTTAGTAGAGGAAACCATAGCAATTTTATCTCCAGGCATAACACCAATACTTATAAGGGCAGAACTAATTATATTTACTTTTTCAGCGTATTCGAATGTTGAAATGTTTTCCCATTTTCCGTTATACTTTGTGTTTAAGGCATTTTTAAGAGGATGATTATTTTTAGCATACTCAAGAATATCAAAAAGACGAGAAGGATTCATAGGTTTTTTATTCTCAATGTACAAATTAATTAAGCTTCAAAGAAAAAAAATTACTAATTCTCCATTAACCAATTATAAGCATTTTCAAATACTTTAATCCATGGAGAGATTTCATCTTTTGTTCTGTCATCTGGATAATAAGCCCAATTCCATGGAAAAGTTGATCGCTCTAGATGTGGCATCATTACTAAATGTCTTCCGTCATTACTTGACAGCATTGCAGCGTTGTAATCAGATCCGTTTGGATTTGCTGGATATGTATTATGATGATATGTGGCGGGTATTTGGTATTGATTTTTGGAACCTGGTAAAGAAAATTTTCCTTCTCCATGAGCGGCCCATATTCCTAATCTAGTTCCTTCAAGTCCTTTTAATAGTATTGAGTTAGATTTATGTATATCGACTGCTGTAAAAATACATTCAAATTTTCCTGAATCATTGTGAAGCATCTTTGGCTTTTGATCTAATTCAGGATTGATAAGACCTAACTCAATAAATAATTGACATCCATTACAAACCCCAAGGGATAGAGTATTTTGTTTTTTAAAAAAACTTTTTAAACTTTTTTTTGCCTTTTTATTATATATGAAAGAGCCAGCCCAACCTTTTGCAGATCCAAGTACATCAGAGTTTGAAAAGCCACCCACAGCTACTATAAATTTATACTCAGAAAGATCAGAGTAATCATTAATTATGTCCGTCATATGTATATCAGTAACTTCAAATCCAGCTAATTGCATTGCATAAGCCATTTCTCTTTCAGAATTACTTCCTTTTTCTCTTATTATTGCTGCTTTTAATTTCTTTTTTGAGGGATTTAAATTAAAATTTCCTGAAAAAAATTTAGGAAATTTAAAGTTCAAAATATGATTTTTATAATTTTTAAACCTCTCTGATGCTTTATAATTTTTTGTTTGTTTTTTATCAAGATGATAAGATGTTTTAAACCAAATATCTCTATAAAAATCAATATCAAAATCAATAATTTTTTTACTGAACTCAACTCTTAATTTTCTTGAGGATTTATTGATATTACCAATTTTAACACAATTAATTTCTTTAGCATCAAAATAATTTTTCAAATTATAAGTTGATTGAAGAATTATCCCAGGGTTTTCAAAAAATAAATTTTTATTAATATTTATATCTTCCTCTAATTTTATTTTAGCACCAATTTTAGGAGTTGAAAAAAACATTTCTAAAATGCTTGTTATAAATCCCCCATAACTAATGTCATGTCCAGAAGAAATTTTTCTTTCTTTTATTAATTTTTGAACAGCATTGAATGTTTTTTTAAAATAATCAGAATCTCTAATTACCGATGCCTTATTTCCAATATTATTTTGAATTTGAGCAAAAGCGGTTCCTCCTAAAAACTTTTTATCGCAAGAAAAATCAACGTAATATAGAGAACCTCCATTAATTTTAATATTTGGGGTAATTATATTTTTTATATCGGAACAGTGGGCAGTGGCAGAAATTATTACTGTTCCTGGTGCTTTTACATCCATATCAGAATATTTTTGTTTCATTGATAAAGAATCTTTTCCAGTAGGTATATTAATCCCAAGTTCTTCAGCAAATTTTGAACATGCTTTAACCGCCCTATAAAGTCTGACATCCTCACCTGGATTGTTGCAGGGCCACATCCAGTTAGCTGAGAGCGAAACTGATTCTAAATCATTTTCTAAAGGAGAAAAAACTATATTGGTTAGTGCCTTAGCAATAGAATTTATGCTTCCCTTTTCCGGATCTATTAAACCTGTAATTGGAGAATGACCGATACTCGTAGCAATCCCATTTTTTCCAACATAATCAAGTGCAATGACACCACAATTACTAAGAGGTAATTGAATTGATCCGACAGTTTGCTGTTGAGCTACTCTCCCTGTAACACATCTATCTACTTTATTTGTTAACCAGTCTTTACATGCCACACCCTCCAATAATAAAATTTTTGATAATACTTCCTCTGAATCTTTATTTAATACAACCGAATTAAAGTTATCTTTTAAAGTTTTATCAATGATAATTGTTTTTGGTGGATTTCCAAAAAGGGCTTCTAATTTAATATCTATAGGTTTTTTATTACCAACTTTATTTAAAAATGTAAATTTTTGATCACCAGTTACTTCCCCAACCACATACATAGGGGCTCTTTCTCGTATACATATATCTTCTAATAATTGAATGTCTTTTTGTGAAATTATTAGCCCCATTCTTTCCTGATATTCATTCCCTATTATTTCTTTATCTGATAGAGTAGGGTCACCTATAGGTAGTTTATTAATTATAATTTTGCCACCTGTTTTTTCAACTAACTCAGATAAACAATTTAAATGACCTCCTGCACCATGGTCATGTATCGATATTATTGGATTTTTAGCTTGTTCACAAAGGCTCCTGATGGCATTGGCTACTCTTTTTTGCATTTCTGGGTTTGAACGTTGAATCGCATTAAGCTCAATACCAGCTTCAAATACACCTGTATTTTCTGAAGAAACTGCTGCACCACCCATGCCTATTCTGTAATTATCTCCTCCAAGGATTACAATAGCATCACCTTTTTTGGGTATATTTTTTATTGCATGATTTGTATTTGCAAAACCCACCCCACCAGCTAACATTATTACCTTATCATAACCAATTTTATGATTATTTTCTGCGTGTTCAAAAGTAAATATTGAACCAGCTATAAGAGGTTGACCAAATTTATTCCCAAAATCTGAGGCACCATTTGATGCTTTTATTAAAATATCCAATGGTGTTTGATAAAGCCATTTTCTTTTTGGAAACTTATTTTCCCATAACCTATTGTTTGAAACCCTTGAATAAGGTGTCATATAAACTGCAGTCCCTGCTAAGGGAATTGATCCAATGCCTCCAGCCATTCTGTCTCTTATTTCACCTCCGGACCCTGTTGCAGCTCCATTAAAAGGCTCAACAGTAGTGGGGAAGTTGTGTGTTTCAGCTTTAAGTGAAATAACCGATTTAATTAGTTTTTTCCTATATACACTTGGTCTATCTCCTCTTGAAGGGGCGAATTGCTCAATGATTGGACCCTTTATAAAAGCAACATTATCTTTATAGGCAGATATAATTCCATTTGGATTTTTTTGAGATGTTTTTTTTATCATTTCAAAAAGTGAAGACTTTTTTATAACTCCATCAACAGTAAATTTTCCATTAAATATCTTATGACGACAATGTTCTGAGTTTACTTGGGAAAAACCAAATACTTCAGAATCAGTTAATTTTCTATTTAATTTTATAGCTAGATTATTTAAATATTTAATTTCGTCATCACTTAAAGCTAATCCTTCAAGCTTGTTAAATTCATCAATATTATTGATTTTTTCAATTGGCTTTGCTTCACTTTTAAGTTGAAATATATTTTGATTTAAAACTCTAAAACGCTCTTGTAGCATTGGGTCAAAATCTACATTGGAGTTTTCAAAAAAGTATTTTTCAACTCGAGACACATTATTTACCCCCATATTTTGAAGTATTTCTACAGCATTTGTACTCCATGGTGTAACCATGGTTGGTCTCGGACCAATAAACTTTCCTTTAATTGATTTATTTTCAATATATGTAGCATTTAAGAGCCAATTTAATTTATTTATATCCTCTCCAAAGAATGGAGAGGTACTTTCAACGCTAAAAATAGTTTTGTTTTTTTTTCCAAAAAAATGGATCATGCGTCAGTATCTTGATATGTAAAATTACCTATTTAATATTCTAATTAGATCATATAATTTGAATTATAATCCACCACTTATTCACACTTTTTTAGTTGAGCAATATAAAATCCATCAAAACCGGTAATGTGTGACAGATAAGTTTCTTCTTTTTTCAAAAAGAAATTTTTTCCATTCTCATTTTCTAAAAATTTTCTTATTTGATTTTTATTTTCTTGATCAAAGATTGAGCAAGTAGCATATATTAATTCTCCCTTTTCTTTTACATATTTTGACCAATAATTAATCAATTTTTTTTGAATTTTAATTTTGCTTTTAAGAATTAATGGATTCATTTTCAATTTAGTATCTGGATTTCTTTTAATTACGCCTAGGCCGCTACATGGAGCATCGATAAGAACTCTATCGGCTTTTCCAACAAAACCCACCATTGACTTAATATTATTGCTGTTCAAGGTTTTAATAATATTTATGCCATTTCTTTTTGCTCTTTTTTTTAATTCATTTAATTTTTTTTGATCTGGATCTAATGCAAAAATTTTTCCATTATTGTTCAATAACTCCCCTATGTGCATTGTTTTTCCTCCTGCACCTGCACAAGCATCAATTATTGTCATCCCAGGCTTAATTGAACATGACAAGGCAACCTTTTGAGAATTCGCATCTTGAATTTCAAAAAATCCTGCTTTATAAGAATTTAGGTTGGTAATCTTATTTTTTCCATTAATTATTAATGCATTAGGATAGTTTTTGATTTCACTGAAGTTTATTTCTTCAATTTCAAGTTGTTTTTTTAATTCAATAATATTAGATTTAAGTGTATTACACCTGATTACTAGATGAGATCTTTTATTGAATTCACACACCTCTTTGTTCCAGATTTCTTCTCCAAAATTATCAACACCAATTTTATCTAACCAATCAGGAATTGATTCATTAATTTTCCTATTATTTTTAATTTCAAATTGCTTTTTCTCGATTTTTACTTTATTAATTGATGAAAATTGATCAATTTTTGGAAGTTCTTGTTTTTTAATTACAATGTATGTCCCAAAAAAATCCCATAGGTCCTTTTGACTATTTAATTCTTTTAAACCTGAGCAATAAATATATTTTCTATACCAACGAACACATTCAAAAATAGTTTGAGAAATTAAACCCCTATCACGAACCCCCCATTTTTTATTTTTTTCAATAATATTTTTTACAACTTTATTTGCATATTTTTTTTGTAAAAAAATTTTGTCTAAACCTTCTATTACACCAAATATCAAACTATTGTGCCATTTCATTTGCATAATTTTCTAATTAGTAAAAATTAAACCTCTTGCAAACGAATTAAATTATAGTATGCTTTCTTTTTTGACATTAACTCGTTATGTGTACCTTTCTCAACTATTTCACCATTTTGCATAACAACTATTTTATCTGCCTTTTGAATTGTTGAAAGACGGTGAGCTATTAAAATTGCAGTTCTTCCATTCATTATATTGTCAAGTGCCTTTTGTACCGATTTTTCTGATTCTGAATCTAAAGATGAAGTAGCCTCATCTAGGATTAAAATTTCCGGATTTTTTAAAATCGCTCTTGCTATTGAAATTCTTTGTTTTTGACCCCCAGATAATTTCATTCCACTTTCTCCAATATTGCTGTTATAATCATCATTCATTTCCATAATAAATTTATGGGCGTTTGCTGCTTTTGCAGCTTCTACTAATTCTATATTTGTGGCGTTTTCCTTTCCAATAAGTATATTATTTTTTATACTATCATTGAAAAGTATTGAGTCTTGGGTAACAATTCCAATTAATTTATGAAGAGATTTCATTTTAATTTTCTTTAGTGAAACTCCGTCAATAGTTATTGATCCATTATTGAAATCGTAGAACCTTGATAAAAGATTAGCCACAGTGGTTTTTCCACTTCCTGATTGACCAACTAAAGCTATTGTTTCTCCTTTATTTATAGTAAGATCAAAATCTGACAAAACTATTTTTTTATCATATGAGAATGATAAATTTTTAAATTTAATTCTTGAGTTTAATGAAGATTTATCTATTGCATCAACTCTATCCTTTAAATGATTTTTTGCTTCGAGAATATTAATTATTCTAGCAGCCGCCGCATCACCTTTTCTAATACTAAAAATAGATTTACTAATTGATTTTGCAGGAGTAAGTATATTGTATGCCAATCCGATGAAAACCAAAAAGGTACTTCCGTTAATTGTTTCATCAATTAAAACCATTTGTCCTCCAAACCATAGTAGAACCCCAATTATTGAAATGCCTAAAAATTCACTACTTGGTGCAGCTAGGTTTGTTCTATGTAACAATCTATTAGAAAAATTGAAGAATTTTTTTGTTGACGCTTTGAACTTATTTAAAAAAGAACTCTTTACACCAAATGTTTTGATGATTTTTTGACCATTAATTGTTTCATCAATTATTGATAAAAAGTGGCCTTGCTCTTTTTGCACTTGATCGGAATCTCTTCTAAGTTTTTTCCCAACTAATGATATAAAAAATCCTGATATGGGAATAAAAACTATAATAAAAATAGAGAGCTTTGCACTTATAGAAAACATAACAATCAGTGTAAAGATTATTGTTAATGGCTCCCTAATTAAAAGCTCAAGAATTGATAAAAAAGATACTTGAACTTCAAGTACATCTGATGAAATTCTTGCCATTAAGTCACCTTTTCTTTTTTCTGTAAAAAAAGCTATTGGTAAATCAAGTACTTTTTTATAAAGTGCATTTCTAACGTCTTTTAAAACACCATTTCTCAAAAACGTAATGAAATATAAGGCCATATAATTAAACAAGTTTTTTAATAAAAAAAGTATTATTATCAACATAATTACATACATTAACGTTGAGCTTATGCTATTGCTCATTTCGATAGTTATATGGTAGTTTAACCAGTCCTCTAGGTAGGTTTTAAAAGAAATTGATTCATCATACCTAGGTTTAATTAATATTTTTTTAGTGTTTTGAAATAATACTTCGAGTAATGGAATAAATGCAACCATTGATAGGGCGCTGAATAATGCATATAGACTATTAAAAAAAATATTTAAAAATGCATATTGTTTATAGGGATATGCATATTGTAATATTTTTTTGAAGTAATTCATTATAGATCTAAATCTTTAATAATAGAGTTAATTCTATTATCTAATTGATTTTCAGTTAACTCCCAGTCGTTGTTAATTAATTTATCCAAACTTACGCTAAAGTAGAACTTAATTTTGGGTTCAGTCCCACTTGGTCGGATAGAAATTTTAGTATTGTCAATTAATCGATAACTTATAACATCAGACTTTGGAAGATTTAATTTATTTATTTGACTGTTTATCAATGATTTACTTGTTGAATTTAGGTAATCATCAATCGTTATGACTTTTTGACCATTAATTTTTTTTGGAGGATCATTTCTAAAATTAAACATCATATTTTTTATTTCTTTTTCTCCATTTACACCTTCAATTTTGTAGCTGAGCAATCTTTCTTTATGTGGATTAAATAATTTGTAACATTCAATCATGTAATCATATAAAGTTTTCTCTTTATTTTTTAAAATAGAGGCAATCTCACAAATAACTAATGCTGGGGTTACAGCATCTTTGTCTCGAATTTTACTGCCAACCAGGTATCCAAAGCTTTCTTCTCCTCCAAAAATAAAGTTTTGATTTTTTCTAATCTCTATCTCTTTACTAATCCATTTAAAGCCTGTTAATGTCCAAACACATTCGATACCAAAATTTCTTGCAACTTTTTCCATAATTGGAGAAGAGACTATTGTAGATGCTATGTAATCATTTTTATTTAAAATTCCTCTTTTTTTTCTGCTGTTCAACAAAAAATTAGCAATAATTAGCATTGTCTGATTTCCATTTAATATAATGTATTTACCTTTTTTGTTTTTAACAGAAACACCTAATCTATCTGAATCAGGATCAGTTCCTAAAACAATATCTGCATTTATTTTAGTTGCCTCTTTTATTGCCATTTCAAGTGCTTCAGGTTCTTCAGGGTTTGGAGATTTAACTGTTGGAAAGTTGCCATTTGGTTCGGATTGTTGAGTAATTGTTGTCAAAAAATTATAACCAGCTTTATTTAAAACTTGGGGTATCGACTTTATTGAAGTACCATGTAAAGGAGTATAAACTATTTTAATATCTCTTTTAACACATTCATCTTGTTTTCCTATTTTAATACAAGTATTGATAAAGGCATCATCAATCTCTTTATCGAGATAATTAGCATATCTATTTTTGGTTTTGAAAATAATTTGCTCAAATTTAACTGAATTAATTCTTGTCATTAAATTTTTGTCATGGGGATAGGTTAATTGTCCACCATCTTTCCAATAAACTTTGAATCCATTATACTCAGGAGGGTTGTGTGAGGCAGTTAAAACAATTCCGCAATTTGCTTCTAAATACCGAACTGTAAATGAAAGTTGAGGGGTAGTTCTTAAAGATGAAAATAAAAAAACTTCAATGTTGTTTGCTAGTAATATGTTTGAAACAATATCTGAAAATGAAAGATTATTATTTCGACAATCATATGCAATAACAACTTTGATCTTATCCTTTTTGAATTCACTTTTTAGATACAAAGCTAGGCCCTGAGTTACTTTGCCAAGCGTATATTTATTGATTCTATTAGTTCCAACACCCATTACCCCTCTCATGCCACCGGTACCAAACTCTATATCTTTATAGAAAGCATCCTCCAATAGATCAGGAAAATTATATAATTCTTTTACTTTTTTTTGGGTTTCATCATCAAAAGGATATCTACACCAAATTTGAGCTTTTTTGATAATCTTAGTCACTTGGTATAATTTGAGATATTGTATAATCTTTATCGCTGTTTCTCCTTTGTCTCAGTAGCAATTCACCTATAAATCCGGAAATAAAAAATTGGACTCCAATTATGATTGTCGTTAATGCAATAAAAAATTGAGGTCTTTCAGTTATTAATCTTGAGTTAGTATTGAAATATATTTTATCAATGCCCAGATATATAGTAAAAATTAAACCAACTGAAAACATTAAACTTCCTATTAGCCCAAAAAAATGCATGGGCCGTTTACCAAATTTATCTAAAAACCATAGTGTTAATAAATCAAGAAAACCATTTATAAATCTTTCAGATCCAAATTTTGTGACTCCATACTTTCTTTTTTGATGTTTAACTTCTTTTTCAGAAATTTTTTTAAAACCAGCTTGAGATGCCAGGAAGGGAATATATCTGTGCATTTCTCCACTAACATTTATGGATTTAATTACATTCTTTTTATAAACTTTAATTCCACAATTGAAATCGTGTAACTTAATACCAGAGATTGCTCGTGCACTAAAATTAAAAAGTTTAGATGGTAAATTTTTTAAAAATAGATTATCATGCCTTATTTTTTTCCACCCAGAAACAATATCTAAGTTTTCTTTTTTTAACATTTCAATCATTGGGATTAATTCATCGGGTGAATCTTGTAGATCTGCGTCTAAAGTTGCTATCAAATTACCTTTTGCATGTTTAAATCCGGCATTTAATGCTTGAGATTTTCCATAATTCTTAACTAGAGAAATGCCTCTTACATTATTTGATTTTTTTATCAATTCACAGATAATTTTCCATGATTCGTCATTACTTCCATCATCAATAAATATAACTTCAAAAGAATATTTAGACATTTTAAAATTAGAATATATCCAATCATATAATTCTATTAAAGATTCCTTTTCGTTGTATAAAGGAATAACAACCGATACGTCCAAAATCAAAATTTTTGTCAAATTTACAAAAATTGATACTATTCAGGTTTTGATTTTTTTAATATGAGTCCTCCAATTAATGAAATAAAAAATCCAGAGAAAATAGAACTAAGAAGTCCTCCAGCAATTCTTATCGGTATTGTAGTGAAATTTTTTGAAACTTCTATTGCATTGTTTGCATCCTCTATGGAGAGTTCTTTATTACCTTCTAACATTTTTTGTTTTGCTATTTCAAATGTTTTATCCATAAATTGGGGATCTAAAAACTCTGTAAGTAATAACCCATATAAAGTTCCAATAATCCCAGCCATTAATGCTGCACCCACACCTACCTTTAAACTTTCGGATATTGAAACATATCCATTATTATCTTTTCTGTATTGAAATATTCCATAATTAATAAATCCTACAGATATTAATATAGGAACAATTGAAGCTAAGGTTCCTCCCTGATAATGAGCATCCAGAAAGAAAAGCATAAGATTGAAAACAACTGTCACAATACCTATTAAAGTACCAAAGTTCAGGGCGTATGTCGAAGTTTGTATTTCAGATTTAATCATTTTTTTTTTTTTTAAATATAGTTTTTTTAAAATTATAATTTTAAGATTGAGTTAATTTTTGCCTGTTATCAAAAATAAACTAAATTTGCATTCAATTTAATTTAAAATGAAGCCTAATATTCACCCAGAAAATTACAAGTTGGTTGCTTTTAAAGATATGTCCAACGATGACATATTTATAACAAAGTCAACCGCAGAGTCTAAGGAGACTATTGAGCTTGAAGGAACTAAATATCCTCTTGTTAAACTTGAAATATCTAGAACATCTCATCCATATTACACTGGAAAATCAAAATTAGTTGATACGGCAGGGCGCATTGATAAGTTTAAGAACAAATATTCTAAGTTTAAGAAATAATAATTACTTAATAGTCCATAACTTTTTGTTCTTAATTAGTTAAATCATAAATTAATAAATTAAACTGCTTTGAAAAAAAGGATAGCCTTCACGACATTGGGTTGTAAACTTAACTTTTCCGAAACAGCGACTATTTCCAGAGAACTTGATATAAATAAATTCGAAAAAGTTAGTTTTAATAACGTTGCGGATGTATATGTTATAAATACTTGTTCAGTTACAGATAATGCTGATAAAAAATTTAAAAAACTAGTTTACAATGCACAAAAGATCAACAGAAAGGCTTATATAATTGCAATAGGATGTTATGCTCAGTTACAGCCCAATAAAATTATTACTATTCCTGGGGTTGATCTTGTCCTTGGAGCAAATGAAAAATTTAAATTATCCAATTATCTAGATGATCTTTCAAAAAATGACATTGGAAAAATCTTTTCATGCAATATTAATGAGCTGGAATCATACCAAAGCAGTTTTTCTTTGGATGATAGAACCAGATCTTTTTTAAAAGTTCAAGACGGTTGTGATTATAAATGTACATACTGTACTATTCCCAAAGCGAGAGGAAAGTCTAGAAGTGATAAATTAAATAATATAATTAAAAATGTTAAAAAAATAGCATCAAATGGTATTAAGGAAATAGTTCTTACTGGGGTAAACATAGGGGATTATGGAAAAGGCAATTCGGATATAAATAAAAACAAAAATACCTTTTTTGATTTAATAAAGACACTCGATCAAATAAACGAAATTAACAGAATAAGAATATCATCAATTGAACCTAACCTCTTAAAAAATGAAATAATAGAATTTATTTCTAATAGTAAAAAATTTGTCTCACATTTTCACATTCCTCTTCAAAGTGGAAGTGATTACATATTAAAAAAAATGAAAAGAAGATACTTAACTGACCTTTATAGATCTAGAATAATTAAGATAAAGGAGCATAATCCTGATGCTTGTATAGGTGCGGATGTAATCGTCGGCTTTCCTGGTGAGTCAAATGAACAGTTCTTAAAAACTTATAATTTTATTAATGATTTACCGATAAGTTATCTTCATGTTTTTTCTTTTTCTGAAAGACCTAACACAACTGCACTTTCATTGAAAGATACTATTCCTATAGATATCAGAAATAAAAGAAGTAAAATGCTAAGATTACTTTCGGTTAAGAAGAGAAGATATTTTTATCAAAGTCAAATAGGAAAAAATGTTGATGTGCTTTTAGAGGGTGAAAATAAAAAGGGCTACATAACAGGATTTTCAAGTAATTATCTTAAAGTCAGAACACCCTGGGACCCAGCTTTAATTAATGAAATTAAAAAAGTAAGACTTAAGAAAATTGATAAGGAAGGATACTTAAGGTTTTAACTTTAAAGCTTTATTCCAACTGGCAGCAAAGATTTATATGATTTATTTCTTCTTACAAAACCAGCAATTTTTGGAGATGTCGGTACAACTTTTATTTTTTTTTCGGACAATACTTCAAGTACAGATTTAATGAATCTTTCTTCAAAACTTTTGTCTTTAATTGTATCTGGAACTACAACTTTAGTTAAAAATATTTTTCTTTCTTGTTCAGCATATTCAATGCGTGCTAAGGAGTCATCAACTTTTGTTTCAAATTGTCTTAAGAATTCATTGTTTTTCAGTACTATTTCTATCATATCGAAAAAATTTATGTCAAGATCTAGATATTTGCTTTTTAAATAAGAATTAATTTTATTTATCTTATTTAGTCAAAGACAAAGGGCATCAAATTTACAAAAAAATAGTATACTATCAATAATACTATACTCAAAAAATGAAAAAAAAATATTTATATTTTATGCCAGGAATGGCCGCAAGTCCGAAAATTTTTGAATTAATAAAACTTCCAAGAAATATTTCAGTCAACTATTTGGTCTGGATAAAACCATTGAAGGATGAGCCATTAAATTCTTATGCATTAAGAATGTCAAGGTTCATTAAGTATAAAGACCCGATATTGGTTGGTGTCTCTTTAGGTGGAGTTTTAGTTCAAGAAATAGCAAAAATTATAAAATGTGAAAAGATCATAATAATTTCAAGTATTAAATCCAGATCATAATTACCAACTTCAATGATAATGGCTAAACATACTAAAATTCATAAACTATTACCAATAAAGTGGATTGAAGACATTGAAAACTTAGCTCTATTTGTTTTTGGCAATAAAATAAAAATCAGAGTTAGTTTATACAAAAAATACCTTTCGGAAAGAGACCCCGAATATTTAAAGTGGGCAATCAATAGTCTCGTAAACTGGCAACAGGATAATTTTTTGGAATCTACAATCCATATTCATGGTGAAGACGATAATATATTTCCTATTAACATGATTATGAAACCTGTAATAAAAATAAAGGGTTCACATGCAATAATTTTAACTAAGGCGAATTGGTTTAATGAAAATTTACCTAGATTAATATTAAATTGATATTATATTTTTTTTAATTGCTCTCGCATTATTTTCATTTGCTCGTTAAGCATACCTTGAGAATCTAATTTTTTGGCTTCACCTAATAACAACATTGCCTCACGTTTTCTTCTTTTTTGCATACAAATACCAGCTAGGCTTAATTTCGCCATTGCCAAATCATGATTAAAGGATAATCCTAATTTAATTGCTTTTTTAAAATTCTTTTCTGCAACAGTGAGGTTTGATTGAGATTGAATGATTCCATGTAAGTAATAAAAATATCCTTGTTGTTTTTTGACAAGATTTGATTTTGGGTTCGAAATTTTATTTAACCACTTTTCAGTTCCCTGAAAATCTTGTTTTCTTAATCTTAAAAATGCCATAAAAATTAATTCATTTTTAAAGTATATCAAAACAAAAAAACAACTCAGAAAAAAATAAAAAATTCCATTACCAATATAGTTTTCACTAAACTGATATATGGAATATATAAGAAGAGCAAAAGAAATTAATAATTTTATGATTTTTGGAAACATATTTAAAATATATTCAAAGGTAAAAAAAGAGATCTAAATCTATACCATACTTTAACTAAATAAAAAAAGATGTTATATATTTGCACGGCTTATTTGAAGTAAACTATTTTAAAACTTTATAAAGATGAAAAGAACATTTCAGCCTTCTAGAAGAAAAAGAAGAAACAAACATGGTTTTCGTGAGCGGATGTCAACTACCAGTGGCAGAAAAGTTATTTCAAATCGACGTGCTAAAGGAAGAAAAAAAATTTCTGTTTCATCTGAGCCAAGACATAAAAAATAATGTTAAATAAAATTAATTTTTATTTAAGGTGTTGCTTTTAAAAGTAACACCTTTTTTTTTATCTTGAAACTGAAAAATAATTGAAGTCTAAATGCCAAAAAATAAAAAATTAAAAAAAATACTTATCATAGGTTCGGGACCAATTATTATTGGTCAAGCATGCGAATTTGATTATTCTGGAACTCAAGCTTTAAGGTCTTTAAAAGAAGATGGAATAGAAACTGTTTTAATAAATTCAAATCCTGCAACAATAATGACTGACCCCTCAATGGCAGATCATGTATACCTTAAGCCTTTAAACACTAAATCAATAATTGAGATTTTAAATAAACATCAAATAGATGCAGTTCTACCAACTATGGGTGGTCAAACAGCCTTGAATCTCTGTATTGAGGCCGATGATAAAGGAATTTGGAAGGATTTTGGTGTTGATATTATAGGCGTTGATATTGACGCAATTCAAATTACAGAGGATAGAGATCAATTTAAGAAACTCTTAAAAAAAATTAACATTCCAGTTGCTCCTGCGGAAACTGCAAACTCATTTCTAAAGGGAAAAGAAATTGCTCAACAATATGGATTTCCAATAGTTATTAGACCTTCTTTTACATTAGGTGGAACTGGAGCATCATTTGTTCACAAAGAAGAAGATTTTGATGAGTTGCTTACCAGAGGACTTGAGGCTTCACCGATACACGAAGTTTTAATTGACAAAGCACTAGTGGGATGGAAAGAATATGAATTAGAATTATTAAGAGATAAAAAAGACAATGTTGTTATCATATGTTCAATTGAAAATATGGATCCGATGGGTATTCATACAGGAGATTCAATTACAGTTGCTCCTGCAATGACTTTGTCAGATCATACATATCAGAGGATGAGAGATATGGCTATTAAAATGATGAGGAGTATTGGTGATTTTGCAGGAGGTTGTAATGTTCAATTTGCCGTTAGTCCTGATAAAAATGAGGATATAATCGCAATTGAAATTAATCCCAGAGTTTCTCGTTCTTCTGCATTGGCATCAAAAGCTACTGGTTATCCTATAGCAAAAATTGCTGCAAAACTAGCCATAGGATATTCACTTGATGAATTAGATAATCAAATAACAAAGTCTACATCAGCATTGTTTGAACCTACATTAGATTATGTAATTGTTAAAATCCCAAGATGGAATTTTGATAAATTTGAAGGTTCTGATCGTATTTTAGGGCTTCAAATGAAGTCAGTTGGAGAGGTTATGGGCATTGGTAGATCATTTCAAGAAGCTCTTCATAAGGCAACCCAATCGTTAGAGATTAAGAGGAATGGTCTTGGAGCTGATGGCAAGGGCTATAATGATTATAATTTAATTTTAAATAAATTAAAAAACCCAAGCTGGGACAGGGTTTTTGTAATTTATGACGCAATCCAAATAGGAATTCCTTTAAATAGAATACATGAAATAACAAAAATTGATCTGTGGTTTTTAAAACAATATGAGGAGTTATTCAATTTAGAGTCTGAAATTTCTAATTTCTCAATAGATACTATATCTTCCAACCTAATTTTAGAGGCTAAACAGAAAGGATTTGCAGATAGGCAAATTGCTCACATGCTCAACTGTCTTGAAAGTCAGGTTTATAAAAAAAGAGCAAAATTTGGAATTCAACGTGTTTATAAATTAGTTGATACATGTGCTGCTGAGTTTTCAGCAAAAACACCCTATTACTATTCTACTTTTGAGGAAAAAATGCAGGTTGATTCCAGTAAACCTTACAGTTCTAATGAAAGTTTTGTGAGTGAAAGAAAAAAAATTGTTGTTTTAGGTTCAGGGCCTAATAGAATAGGGCAGGGTATTGAATTTGATTATTGTTGTGTTCACGGAGTATTGGCTTCAAGTGAGGCAGGTTATGAAACCATTATGATTAATTGTAACCCCGAAACTGTGTCAACAGATTTTGATGTTGCTGATAAATTATATTTTGAACCTGTTTTTTGGGAGCATATTTATGATATTATAAAACACGAAAACCCAGAAGGTGTAATCGTTCAATTGGGAGGTCAAACAGCTCTTAAACTAGCAGAAAAATTGGATCGTTATGGCATTAAAATAATAGGAACTACATTTAAATCTCTTGATTTGGCTGAGGATAGAGGAAGTTTTTCCACTCTTTTAAAAAAGAATAATATTCCATATCCTGACTTTGGAGTGGCAGAAACTGCTGACGAAGCTCTAAAATTGACTGAGAAATTGAATTTTCCAATTTTAGTAAGACCATCATATGTTCTTGGTGGACAAGGGATGAAAATAGTTATTAATAAAGAAGATCTTGAGGCTCATGTTGTTGATTTATTAAGAAAAATACCAAATAATAAACTTTTATTAGATCATTACCTAGATGGTGCTATAGAAGCCGAAGCTGATGCAATATGTGATGGTAAAGATGTTTATATTATTGGGATAATGGAGCATATTGAACCCTGTGGTATACATTCAGGTGATTCAAATGCAACACTTCCTCCTTTTAATCTTGGGGAGTATGTTATTCAACAAATTAAGGATCACACTCAAAAAATTGCACTTGCTCTCAAAACAAAAGGATTAATTAATATTCAATTTGCTGTTAAAGATGACAAAGTTTACATTATAGAAGCTAACCCAAGAGCTTCTCGAACTGTTCCCTTTATTTCAAAAGCATATGGTGAGCCATATGTTAATTATGCGACTAAAGTTATGTTTAACGATAAAATGTTGAGTGATTTTAACTTTAAGCCTTTTTTAAAGGGATATGCCATAAAACAGCCTATTTTTTCCTTTAATAAATTTCCAAATGTAAACAAACAATTGGGGCCAGAGATGAAAAGTACAGGAGAGAGCATCCTTTTTATTGATAATCTAAAAGATGATCAATTTTATGACTTATACTCAAGAAGAAAGATGTATTTGACTAAATAACTTTAATCTAGAAGATTAAAGATATCAGTATCTAAAATTAACCTTTGATTTCTTCTCATTTCCGAATCAAAAATTATTTTACCAAAAGGATTTTTTATATTAAAATCCGATCTAAATGACCCCGTGATAATATTTATTGTATATAACAATAATGGGTCACTTATGTTTCCTAGAGTACCTAAATTATTTGATACTTCCTTAATAAAATGATCAGGTTTGAGCCCGTCCTGATAGTCAGAGAAACCAGCACTATTTTCAATTGCTAATACAATTGGTTGCATTGCGTATGTGTGATTGGGGTTTTTATTCCCATCATTATCTATATAATCATGTATTGTAATAGAAGCTACATTTTTTCCAACTGTAGTGTCTCCAATTTGAATAACTTGAATGTGTGAATCTAAACCATTAATTAATAGTTCGCTGGCTGATGCTGAACGGTTTGAAGTGATAATATATATTTTTTCTAGATTCAAACTATTTAGAATTTCTCCTGTTGATAGCGAACTGATAAATTTATTTGTAAGTTGATCGGAATTTTGGGATTCCCAATATTCATTCAATTTTGAATTCCAATTTTGTTTTGAAAAAACTTCACCTGTAAATTGACCTGTAATTAAACTTGACAACACAACACAATTACTAACTGATCCACCTCCGTTATATCTTAAATCAAGGATTAAATCTGAAATATTACTAGATTTAAAATTATTAAAGACTTCATTTAGCTCATCGTTGTAATCAGATAGAAATTGATTATACATTAAATAACCAATAGAATTAGATTCATAATTAATTATTTTATTAATATGAATCGGATTTTTTTGGAAATTTTCTTCTTTAATTAACTCAATTTTATCTCCAGTTAAATTGAATGATCCATTTTCATATAATGATAAACTAATCTCATACACTAGTGCATCATTATAAAGTAGATCTCTATAATTATTTGTATTTAACTTTATTCCATTCACATGGGTAAAAAGATCTCCTCTTTTGATATTCTTGTTAAATGCATCTGAGTTTGGATGAGTGTATTTTACATAACCAAAAACTTCTTCACAATCTGAGCATTGAAGTGATAAGCCAAACTCCATTCCATTGGATGCAACTATTCCTTGAAGGGTATTTTGTAATTCAATATAGTCGTCGACAATAATGCTAAATCTATCTTTGGTTGATAAAAGTGATTGGAAAAAAGGTTTTGGATCAGGGTTTTCTGAAATAAATTTTGTATAATTATTTTTATTGTCATCAATACTATCAGCAAGCATTGTTACGCTTTCTTGCCAGTAATAAAACTCATTTAATCCTTTCCATACAAAGTCACTTACTTCATAGTCTCCAGTCAATTCAATTATGTCATCGTCTCTATCTTTGGAACAATTAAATAGAGTGATCATTAATAATAAAAAACAAATTTTATATTTCATTCTATATGCCAGTGTAGTTATTAGGGGTGATTGATTTTAATTCTTTTTTGATTAAATCATTTACTTTTAATTCATCTATGAAATTATGAATACTTTTTTTATCAATTTTTTTGTTGGTTCTTGTAAGTTTCTTGAGTGCCTCATAGGGTTTTGGATATTTTTCCCTCCTTAAAATTGTTTGAATGGCTTCTGCTATAACCGACCAATTATTATTTAGATCAAAATCAATCTTTTCAGTATTAACAATTAACTTAGATAAACCATTTAAAGTTGATTTCAACCCAATTATTGTGTGTGCAAGCGGGACGCCTACATTCCTCAGGACAGTGCTATCAGTTAAATCTCTTTGCATTCTTGATATCGGAAGTTTACGCGAAAAAAATTCAAAAATTGAATTGGCAATTCCTAAATTCCCTTCAGAGTTTTCAAAGTCTATGGGATTAACCTTGTGTGGCATTGCAGATGACCCAATTTCACCATCACTTATTTTTTGCTTAAAATAATCAAAAGAAATATAGAACCAAATATCTCTATTAAAATCGATTAAAATTGTATTTATTCTTTTCAAAGTATCACAAAGTGAGGCAAATGAATCATAGTGTTCAATTTGAGTAGTAGGAAATGAGTATTTTAGTTTTAATTTCGATTCAACAAAATCAGATCCAAAAGTTTTCCAATCTACATTAGGATAAGCTACTTTATGTGCATTAAAGTTTCCCGATGCACCACCAAATTTTGCTGCATGATGTATTTTTGATAATATTTCTTTTTGTAGGTTAATTCTTTTAATAAATACCATAAATTCTTTACCCAATCTTGTTGGAGATGCAGGTTGTCCATGTGTTCTTGAGAGAAAAGAAATATCTTTGTACTCTCTTGAAAGTGAATTCATTGATTTTAAAACTTTATTTAATTGAGGTAAATAAATTTCATTTATGGACTCTTTGACTAAAAGAGGTATTGCAGTATTATTAATATCTTGAGATGTTAACCCAAAGTGAATAAATTCTTTATAATTTCCCAAATTAAGTTTATCAAATTCTTTTTTTAAATAATACTCTACGGCTTTAACATCATGGTTTGTTATTTTTTCTATTTCTTTCACTTCTCTAGCATTTTCAGAATTAAATATTTCATATATTTTTCTTAAGTCTTTGAAAATGGATTGGTCAAAATTTGACAGCTGGTGAAGTGGAATCTTGCAGAGAGATATAAAATATTCAATTTCAACCATTAACCTAAATTTAATTAGAGCTTGTTCTGAGAAATAATTTGACAAAGATTTAGTTTTTGATCTATATCTTCCATCAATTGGGGAAATTGCATTTAGGTCAGTAAGTAACATATTTTAATTAAAATATTAATTTACAAAGATACATTTCTTTTATTTTAAATGAATTATTTAAGATCTTGAATAATTCTATATTCCTCGTAACAACTAGTCATAGCCTCTAAAATTTGTAGATCATTAGATTCTTTAATAAACGTATCTGAATAATTACAATTTCTTATTATTTCTTCTAAATCAATTTTTTCAATGCCAAGGATTTCAATTAATACTTGTCTATCAAATTTTGATGCTAATAAGTTTTTTATTTCATTATCAATTCTCATCTTTTTTAATTTTTTTAGTTGTTTTGGATTCTTTCCAAAAAAGTTATACAAAAAATCAGCTGGATTAAATAATGCTCCTAAAGCTTTACTTATTGAATTCTTATTTCTGTTTCCAGCCTCATAACCAGAATTGGGTAAACCAGTAATTTTATATCTTCCGGCAGAATTTATAGGAGCATTTTTAACATCTATTTCAAGATACCCTGTAAGTTCATAGGGTCTCAAAATAATTTCCTCCAATGCAAATGCTAATCCAGTTAATCTAAACTTAGAGTTTTTAAATTTAATCATATCACTTGTTACCGAAACCCTGATGGGTTTATATCCAACATATGAAAAATAAAGTGTATCGTTAACTGAGGCCTCAATTTCAAATTCACCTTTATCATCCGTAATTGTTCCAATTACTCGTGTTAAATTAATGACATGGACACTTTGCATAGGTAGCTCTGTAATTTCATTCTCAACAGAACCTTTTAAAAAAGTGGATTGATTTTGAGCAAATAATGAAAAAGGAAAAATGATAAAAAAGTAAAATAAATTTTTCATTTACATAAACTAAAATAAAAAAGAATAATTCAAAAGCATATTTATTTTAGTTTAAATTTTAATGAAAATTATGGGTTAGGTAATTAATTAGATTTTTAAGGGCAATTCCTCGGTGACTTATTTTATTTTTTTTAGTCATACTAAGTTCACCAAAAGAATTTTTAAAACCTTTGGGCATAAAAATTGAATCATACCCAAAACCTTTTGTTCCCTTTCTTTTATTTAATATTTTCCCTTCAACTTTTCCCTCAAAAAATTTAACATCATTACCATGAATTAATACTATACATGTTTTAAAATTTGCATTTCTATTTTTTGAGTTTTTCATTTTATTCAATAAAAAATCAATATTTTTCTCACTATCATATGGTTTACCAGCATAGCGAGCAGAAAAAACTCCAGGCTCTCCATTTAAACAATCCACCTCAAGGCCACTATCGTCAGAGAAGCAATTGATACCAAATTTATTGTTTATGTGTCTTGCCTTTATCAGTGCATTTTCATGAAAAGATTTTCCAGTTTCTTTAATTTTATCTTTATAACCAATGTCATCTAAACTAATTAAGTTTATATTTTTTGGGATATAATTTTTTATCTCATTTACTTTATTCTGATTATGTGTTGCAAAAATTAAATCTAATTTAGCTATTGTGATATTTTTCATTACTTAATATTGTGTTAGCTCGATAAAGTTGCTCACAAAAAAAAACCTTGATTATCTGATGATTAAAAGTCATTTTTGAAAGTGAAATTTTATCAGAAAAAATTGAATAAATTTCATCCGAAAATCCATAGGCACCTCCGACAACGAATATTAATCTTTTTTTATTAGTACAGTAATAATTATTTAATAATTTGGAAAATTGAATTGAATCAAGGTTTTTTCCTTTTTCGTCCAGTAAAACGCATATATCTTCATTTTTTAGAAATTTCTTAATTTCTAATCCTTCCTTTTTTTTAAGTTCTTCTTTTTTATTTTTTTTGGTGTACTTTATTTTTGATATTTCAAAAGTTGAAAACTTGACGTAGTGATTTATTTTTTTTGAATAATTGCTTATCAATTTTTCTATGCTATCGTCTTTGGTTTTGTTAACACTAAGTAAAATTACTTCCATAAATTTAACTTTATAAAGTTTACAGCTATTTCTAAGTTATTCAAATCAATACTATCTTTGATAAAAATAAATACACTTGAAATTATTAAAAAATTTTTTGAACTCAATTAAGTTACCAGGTTTTAATGGGTTTTCTTTATATGACCTTTTTGAAATGTATTTTTTGGGATTATTAAAAGGTGCTTTAACAGCCCGTGCGGGAAGTATTTCCTTTAGTTTTTTTATGGCTATTTTTCCTTTTTTACTTTTCATTTTAAATTTAATCCCTTTTATACCAATTGATAATTTTGATTCAATTTTGTTAAATTTCATTGAAATATTAGTTCCTAGTAACAGTGAAACTTTTTTTTCTGAAATTTTCTTAGACATACAAAATAAACCTCGAGGTGGATTATTGTCTTCAGTTTTTTTATTGTCAATTATTCTAACAGCAAATGGAGTGAGTGCCATATTTGCAAGTTTTGAAGAATCCTATCATATAGAGTTATCAAGAAATTTCTTCAAACAATATTTGTATTCTATGGGTGTAGCTATTTTATTGGCATTAACTTTACTAATTGCTGTAATTGTAGCAGTTTATTTTGAGATTTATATATTTAGTAACATTAAGGAGCTTCTTCAAAACACAGTTGATTGGATTAGATTAGGACAGTCATTTTTCTATATAATTTTGACTTATTTTTCAGTTTCAATTTTATATTATTTCGGAACTATTGAAGGGAGAAAGTCAAGTTTTTTTTCACCGGGAGCTGTTATGACAACAATATTAATTATGATTACAACATGGGGTTTTGGAATTTATATTGATAATTTTTCTACTTATAATCAATTATATGGATCAATAGGAGCCTTGTTAATTTTCATGTTATATATATGGCTGAATTCCAATGTTCTTCTTTTAGGTTTTGAACTAAATGCCACCATAATGCGCTTAAAAAATAGATCAAAGAAAAACAACTAAAACATAAACTTTTACTAGTTTTGAACATGCATTTTTTTATTAATGTTTATTTGCCTCTACCATTAACAAATCCTTTTACATATTCGGTCACAAAAGAAGAGTTCAATAAAATTTCACGAGGATCAAGAGTCACTGTTCCTTTTGGAAAATCAAAGATATATACTAGCATTGTTGTTGAGAAACATAATCTACCCCCACTAAGTTATGAAGCAAAACCAATCGATTTAATATTAGATGAAAAGCCTTTATTATTCGATTATCAAATTAAATTTTGGAAATGGATAGCAGATTATTATCACTGCTCTTTCGGACATGTCATGAGAGCATCAATTCCTTCAACTTTACTTTTGGAGAGTGAAACAAGAATGATTATCAATAGTGAGGTTAAAATTGACAAAAATTCACTATCAGATGAACAGTTTTTGATTTACGAAGCTCTTGAAAAGTCAATATTAAAAATTGATGATTTGATAAAAATATCTGGAAATAAAAATCCAATCAAATTAATTCAACCTCTAATAGATAATGGATTTATTACATCATATCAAAAAATTGAAAAAAAATATAAATCAAAAATTGAACGTGTATTTAAAATTAAAAATCCGAAAGAGCTTCAAGCAAACTTAAGTTTATTAAAGAGATCCCCACAACAAACTAGATTTATTTTATCTCTGCATAGTTTTGATAATAAAGGTGAAAAATGGATTTCCGCAAAGAAAGTTTTCAATAAATCAAATACAAACTCACAAATCGCTAACAAACTTCTAGAAAAAAAAATAATTGAGGATAGAAAAGTCGAAATAGATAGAATTACAAATAAACATAAAACCTCTATTTCTCTTCAAGATTTATCACCTGATCAGTCAAAAGCTTTTGATCAAATTAAAGATGAGTTATTAAAAAAAAATATTGTGTTATTTCAAGGTGTCACTTCTTCTGGCAAGACTGCAATTTATATGAAGTTAATTAAAGAGATTACAGACAACGGGGGGCAAGTTCTTTTTTTACTTCCTGAAATATCTATTACTTCACAAATGGTTAGTCGATTTAATAATTATTTTGCTGGTATTGTTCAGGTATACCATTCAAAATTTAATCTTAATGAGAGAACTGAGATATGGAAGAGTGTATCACAGGCTAAAAATAATGCCAGAGTAATAATTGGTGCCAGATCCTCCCTTTTCCTTCCTTTTAAAAAACTTGATCTCATAGTGGTTGATGAGGAACATGAAACCTCTTACAAACAATTTGATCCTGCCCCTAGATATCATGCAAGAGATGCAGCTGTATATTTATCAAATATCTTAAATCTCAAAGTAATTTTAGGTTCAGCTACTCCGAGTCTTGAATCAATCATCAATGTTAAGAAAAAAAAATATGGTATGGTATACTTAAATCAGAGATATGGTGGAGTAAAGCTGCCAGATATTAATGTAATTGACCTTAAAGAATCTCATAAAAGAAAATTAATGAAAGGAGATTTTTCTCAAGATTTAATTAATTCAATTTCTAATACTCTACGCGACGGAAAACAAATTATTTTATTTCAAAACAGAAGGGGATATGCACCTATTCTAGAATGTTTAACATGTGGTCATATGCCAAGCTGTATTCAATGTGATGTTAGTTTGACTCATCATATTAATTCTGGCAAGCTACAGTGTCATTATTGTGGATATAACATACCCATTCCTAAAGTATGTAATTCTTGTTCTGCAACAAATCTAACAACAAAGGGATCTGGGACTCAACAAATTGAAAAACAATTAGAAGGACTTTTCCCAAATATTCCAATTGGCAGAATGGATTGGGATACCACTCGCGGAAAAAATGATTTTGATCGTATAATTGATTTATTTTCACTACAAAAAATCAAAATATTAGTTGGTACACAAATGATTATTAAGGGTCTGGATTTTAAAAATGTAAATTTAGTAGGTGTTTTAAACGCAGATCATTTAATCAATTTTCCCGATTTTAGGTCCTATGAAAGATCTTTTCAGATGTTGACTCAAGTGGCAGGTAGATCTGGAAGATCGGCTGATCAAGGAAAAGTAGTTATTCAGAGTTATCAGCCATACCATAATGTATTAAAATGTGTAATAAATAATGACATTGAGTCATTTATTAAATCCGAATTACATGACAGAAAATTAAATATTTATCCTCCTTATATTAAGCTTATAAAAATTACTTTAAAAAATAGAAATATGCACAATTTAAACTCGGCTTCAGAATGGTTTTCAAACGTATTAAGACAATCATACAATGGTAAAATTTTAGGCCCTGTTTTTCCTTTAGTAAGTAGAGTAAGAAACAATTATATTAAAGAAATGTTGATAAAATTAGAATCCAATAATTCAAGAATATTTTTTAAGAAATTATTAAATAAAACCATACGGAGTTTTGAAAGTATTAGTGTTTTTAGAAGCACAAAAGTTATCGTAGATGTAGACCCTTATTAACCTTGAATAACAAAAAAATATATTAAATTTTTGGTGATACAATTATGTTAATCTATTTTTGCCTCCTAAATTAAAATTATGAATAATTATGAAACTGTTTTCATTCTCAATCCCGTTCTATCTGAGAATCAGATAGAGGAAGCAGTTCAGAAATATGAAAAGTTTCTGACTTCCAAAGGTGGAAGCGTTATAAATAAGGAAAATTGGGGGCTAAAAAAACTTGCTTATCCAATACAAAATAAAAAAAGTGCTTTCTATCATCTTTTTCAGTACACGGCTGTTGGTGATACTATTAAAGAACTAGAAGTTTCTTTTTTACGTGACGAAAGAGTAATGAGATATTTAACTGTTAAGCTTGATAAGCACTCATTAGCTTGGGCAGAAAAAAGAATTAAAAAAAATGAATTAAATAAAGCTTGATATGTCCAAAATAGAAGAACAAAATATTGGAAAAAAAGAAGGTGAGATCAGGTATTTAACCCCATTAAATATTGACACTTCAACAAAGAAGAAATATTGTAGATTTAAAAGAACTGGCATAAAATATGTTGATTATAAGGACCCTAATTTCTTAATAAAATTTGTTAACGAACAGGGTAAGATATTACCAAGGCGTTTAACTGGAACATCACTAAAATACCAACGAAAGGTTTCTGTTGCAATCAAAAGGGCAAGACATCTTGCCTTAATGCCTTATGTTGGTGATATGTTAAAATAAATATATATGGAGATAATTTTAAAGGAAGATATACAAAATGTTGGCTTTAAAGATGATTTGGTCGAAGTCAAAAATGGTTATGCCAGAAATTTTTTAATTCCTCAGGGTAAAGCAATTATAGCTACTAATTCTGCAAAAAAAGTTTTAAACGAAAATTTAAAACAAAAAGCATTTAAAGAAAAGAAAATAATCAAAGAAGCTGAATCACTCGGTAAAAAACTTTTGAAAATTGAGATGAAAATATCATCAAAAGTATCAAGTGGTGATAAACTTTTTGGTTCGGTCACATCTAAGGATTTGTCTTCAGCTTTTGAGTCAAGTGGGGAATCAATTGACAAACTACTTATAAATGTTCCTGGTAGATCAATAAAAAGAATTGGAAAATATGAGGCCTCAATTCGTCTTCACAGGGATGTTATTATTCAATATCCATTTGAAGTAGTTCCTGCGAAATCTTAGAATTTTTATTTTTGTCCCAATTTACTACTGTAAATAAATTTGAAATACTCAAGATTGACAAAGAAGCAATTTCAGGAGCTAAGCAACGAGTTTGCATTATATCTTGCTTCAAATTCTATTGATTCAGTTCAGTGGAAAAATATTAAGTTAAAATCCATTGATAAAGCTGAAAAGATTTTAGACTTATTCAGTGATATAGTTTGGGACAGGGTCATATCCAGAGTAAATTATTTAATAAATACCGATAAAACTCATCTTTTTCTTTTTAAATGTCATAATAATTCGATAAAATCAATCATTGTTAAATCCAATGACAAATTAATTGATCTTAAGAATGAAAAATCGCATTCATTCATTTTAAATAATATAAATTCAAATAAAATTGAAATCTTTAGATCTGAAAAAAAACTTAATAAAACCGAACTAAACAAAGAAATTCATAATTTAATTGTCAGAGGGGCTGATGTTTCAAAAGGAGAGTTGTTTGATATGTATGATAAAAGACTTTCATAATAAATGGAAAAGTAAGATATTTGTTTAGTATACTTTTTTTATGTCAATAAAACCAAATACTCAAAAAGGAACCAGAGACTTTTCATCTAAAGTTTTAATAAAAAGGACTTATCTAAAGAAAATTTTACAAAATGCTTTTGAGTCATTTGCTTTTGAGCCATTAGAAACACCATCCTTTGAGAGATTATCGGTTTTGACAGGCAAATATGGTGATGAAGGTGATAGATTGATTTTTAAAATTCTTAATTCTGGGGAAAAATTAAAAAAAGTTGACTTAGATTCATTAAAAAGAAATGACTTGAAGAAATTTTCATTTTCATTAAGTGAAAAGGCTCTTCGTTATGATCTAACAGTTCCATTAGCGAGATATGTTTCCAGAAATCAAAATGATTTAACTTTTCCTTATCGACGCTATCAAATACAAAATGTATGGCGAGCTGATAGACCTCAGCATGGAAGATTTCAAGAGTTTTGTCAATGCGATGCGGATATAGTAGGTGAGAAATCACTATTGCAGGAAATTGAAATGATTTCTCTTTTGGATCGAGTTTTTAATGATATAAATTTAAAAGGTGTTAATGTTAAAATAAACCATCGTAAGATTATTGAGGGGATTGTCAATTTAACCCAAAATAAAAACAGCCTAATTGATTATACTGTATCCATGGATAAACTGGATAAAATTGGAATTAAAGGAGTTGAAGAAGAACTTAAATCAAAAGGGTTTAGTCAATTAAGCATTGATAAAATTAAAGGTATAGTTAGCTTAGAGGGAAGTCCTGAAAAAATCCTAGATAAATTAGAAAAGAATTTAAATAATTCTAGTGAGGGGCTGGACGGTATTAATGAATTGAGATATATCATTTCGAAATTAAATAACTTTAAGTTTAAATCAATAAATATAAAAATTGACTTAACCCTAGCAAGAGGTTTAAATTATTACACTGGAACAATAGTTGAGGTGATGGGTCCTGAAAAAGTGAAAATGGGATCTATTGGTGGTGGAGGAAGGTATGATGATTTAACAAATTCTTTCGGACTGAAGAATGTGAGTGGGATGGGAATTTCATTTGGATTTGATCGACTATATCTTGTTTTAGAGGAATTAGATTTATTCCCACTAAATATAAATTTAAGTACTGAACTTTTGTTTTTAAACCTTGGTGATGAATCTTTAGATATTGCTTTGAAGAAACTCAACAAATTAAGATCAAAAGGTATTATTTGTGAAATATACCCCAGAAAAGTTAAAATAAATAAGCAATTAAATTATGCTAACAAAAAGAAAATTCCTTTTGTTGTAATTATCGGTGAACAAGAAATTAAAAATAAAAAGGTTACTTTAAAAAATATGACTACTGGGAAGCAGGATCAAATTTTATTGAGTCAATTAGAAAAATCTATACCTCACTAGATCTGGTAGGTCTTTGGTACTTTTGAAATGGTTGTTTCAAAAGCTCCTTTATATTTGAATTTTTTTGTTCATCTGGAAAAACATCGACACCATAGATAATTTTTTCTCTTTCTAGGTACATGTAGGTTCCAAAAAGTCTATCCCAAATCGAAAAAATATTTCCATAATTTGCATCGGTATATGGTAAACGATAGTGATGGTGAATCTTATGCATATCTGGAGATACTATTAAATAGCTTAATAATTTGTCAATTTTTTTTGGAAGCCTAATATTAGCATGGTTAAATTGGGTTAAAACAACTGAAAGAGATTGGTAAAGCATTACATACCCTATGGGAGCTCCGACAACAAATACTGCTGCTAATGTAAAAGTAAATCTAATTAGACTTTCCAATGGATGATGTCTATTACCGGTGGTTGTATCGACGTTATGGTCAGAATGGTGCACTAGATGGATCATCCATAGAGGGTTAAATTTGTGTTCTACATAATGTGCAAGAAATGCACCAATAAAATCGAGTAATAGTATAGATATTATAACCTCAACAACTAATGGAAGATCTTTGAAAATATGTATAAATCCAAACTTATTGTTTACCACCCAATCAGAGGTTGAGAGGAGTAAAAATGCTAATAAAAAGTTTATGATTATTGTTGTTATTGTGAAAAAAAAGTTTGGAAGCGCGTGTCTCCACTTTTTGTATTTGAAATAGAATAGTGGCACTAAACCTTCCAAAACCCAAAAAAAAGATATTCCCCCAACAATAATTATAGCTCTATGCAAAGATGGGATATTCTCGAAATAAGATATTAAACTATTCATTTATTCAAACTTAATTATGTTTTAAATTACAAATATGAACATATTTCATATATTTATTGGGTTAAAATAAGATCAATTTACACATAAGTAGAATAAAAATAATTATATACACTTAGAATATTTTATTTAAAACAATTGAAAAAAATTATGAAAAAAATTAACCTTTTATTACTTTCAATAGTAATATCATTCAGTACTTCTTTTTTATTAGCTCAGAAAAAGAGGAATAAAAAGAATTATCAATCAAACATCAGAGTAGATTTATCCGCTTTTAAATTTAGGAATATAGGACCTGCTTTTCTTTCAGGTAGAATTGCAGATATAGCAATTCATCCAACAGATAAAAATACATGGTATGTTGCAGTAGGCTCTGGTGGTCTATGGAAAACAGTTAACTCAGGAACTACTTGGACTCCTCTTTTTGATGATGAAACCTCATACTCAACAGGATGCGTTACGATTGATTCCAATAACCCATCTACAGTTTGGGTTGGAACTGGAGAAAATGTTGGGGGTAGACATGTTGCCTATGGAGACGGAATTTACAGATCTGATGATGAAGGTAAGTCATGGAAAAATATGGGACTAAAAAACTCTGAACACATATCAAAAATTTTAGTTCATCCTAATAACTCCGATATAATTTGGGTTGCTGTTCAAGGTCCTCTATGGAATAAAGGAGGAGAAAGAGGTTTTTATAAGTCATCAAATGGTGGTAAAACTTGGAAAAAAACACTCGGAAATGGTGAATGGACATGTGTTACTGACATAATGATTGACCCAAGAGACCCGGATGTATTATACGCTGCTACTTGGGACAGACATAGAACGGTTGCTGCTTTAATGGGAGGTGGTCCAGGTTCTGGAATCTACAAGTCTTTAGATGGTGGAGATTCATGGAAAAAGCTTTATAGGGGACTTCCAAATGACAGAGACAGCAATGGTGATGGTGAAATTGATGAGGATGATGATCCAGTTATTAATATGGGTAAAATAGGATTAGCTATTTCTCCTCAAGACCCAGATGTAGTCTACGCTGCTATTGAACTTCAAAGAACAAAAGGTGGAGTTTATAGATCAGAGAATCAAGGTGAATCTTGGAAGAAAATGTCTGATGCAGTTGCTGGTGCGACAGGACCTCATTATTATCAAGAGCTATATGCGAGCCCTCATAAATTTGATAGGTTGTACTTAATGAATAATAGGGTTCTTACCTCAGAGGATGGAGGAGATAATTTTGTTCAATTAAAGGAAAAAGATAAACATTCAGATAATCATGTAATTCTTTTCAAAGATGATGATCCAGATTATCTTATGATTGGAACTGATGCAGGTATATATGAAAGTTTTGATCTAGCTGAAACTTGGCGTTACATTAAAAATCTTCCACTGACTCAATTTTATAAAGTTGCTGTTAATAATAAGAAACCATTTTATCATATTTTTGGCGGTACGCAAGATAATGGGTCTGCTGGTGGTCCCTCAGCAACCGATGAGATTGAGGGAATAAGTAATAATCATTGGTATAAAACTCTAGGTGCGGATGGTCATCAGTCAGCAACCGACCCTGAATTTAATAATCTTATTTATGCAGAAACTCAAAAAGGAGGAATGCATAGAGTTGATCTTATAACTGGAGATCAAGTTTTTATTCAACCTCAACCAGCAATGGGTGATCCATATGAAAGATATAACTGGGATGCTCCAATCATTGTCAGCCCTCATAAACCATCAAGAATTTATTTTGCTTCGCAAAGAGTTTGGAAATCAGATAATAGAGGAGACGATTGGACAGTAATTTCAGGTGATTTAACTAGAAATGAGGAGAGAATAAAACTTCCAATAATGGGACGTCAACAAAGCTGGGATAATCCATGGGATGTAAAGGCCATGTCTACTTATAATACTATAACTTCACTTTCAGAGTCTCCTGTAAAAGAAGGGTTGATTTATGCTGGAACTGATGATGGTTTTATTCAAGTTACTTCAAATGATGGTAAAACCTGGACAAAGATTCCTGTAACTAAGTTGGGCCTACCAAGTAGAACATTCATAAATGATATTAAAGCTGATTTATTTGATGAAAATACAGTTTATGTTAGTTTAGATAATCATAAAGAAGGCGATTTCAATCCATACTTATTCAAAAGTACCGATAGGGGAATGACATGGAAATCCATTAAAGGTAATTTACCAGACAGAACTCTAATTTGGAGACTGGTTCAAGATCCTGTTGAAAAAAATTTACTTTTTATAGCTACAGAATTTGGTGTATATGTTTCTCTTAATTCAGGCCAAAAATGGAGTAAATTGGATGGGATTCCAAATATGGGGATAAGAGATATAGTTATTCAAAAAGATGAGGTTGATCTTGTTGCTGCATCTTTTGGAAGGGGGTTCTATGTGTTAGATGATTATAGTGCTTTGAGAGAGATGACAGAAGAAAATTTAAAAAAAGAAGCCAAATTATATACTCCAAGACCTGCTAAATGGTATATACCAAAAAGTAAAACTGGAAATACTGGATCAGACTATTATTTTGCCGAAAACCCAACTTTTGGTGCTGTATTTACATACCACTTAAATGGAGACTTTTCCACAATTAAACAAAAAAGACAAAGTGCTGAAAGTAAATTAAATAAGATTAGGGCTAATATTCCTTTTCCTGGTTGGGATGCATTGGAGGATGAAAAAAATGAGTCAAGACAAATGATTTGGTTAAATATTAAGGATTCTGATGGTAATGTAATTAGTAATACAAAAAAAACTGCAAGAAGTGGTTCTGGAAGAATTGCATGGAATCTTCGATATTCCAGTTCTAATTCGATTGATCCAGATAGAATCACAAATAGAAGAGTATATGGTGCTTATGTTAGACCTGGAAATTATGAGGCATCTATTTATTTAGAAAATAATGGATCATATAAATTATTAGATGGACCTGTTAATTTTCAAGTTAAATCAATTTATGAGGGTGTTCTAAAAGGTACTGATTTTAAAACTTATGACTCTTACAGAAAAAAATTATTAATTTTTGAAAAAGAGTATAGTTCATTAATTAAAATTATGGATGAAAATTCAAAACTATTAAATGCCTATAAAAAAGCAGCTGAAAGATCTCTAAGCGAACCAGGCAAGATATCTAAGGATTTATTTGATGCACATTCCGATCAATTAAAAATTGAGGAAAAAATGAATGGAAATTCATCTAGATCTGAAATAGGAGAAAATAATCCCCCCTCCATTAGAACTCACTATAGAAATGCATATTCTGGTATAAGAACTACTTATGGACCAACTGGTTCACATGAAAAAAGTTTAAATATTGCAATCAAAATGGTTGAACAAATTAAACCAATGATTATGAAGATGCAAAATGAGACATTGCCCTCAATTAAAGCAAATTTAGAGGCTAATAATGCCCCAGATGTTTTAACAGACTGAATTTATAAGCCTCAAAGAAATTTGGGGCTTTTTTTTCACATTAATATTTCTTTTAAGGATTTGATAATTTTTTTTGGAATAGGTACGGACTTGTTATTGCTTCTATTTACAAAAACATGAATAAATTCTCCATAAACAGATACTTTATCTTCATATTCTTTAAATACACCTATTCCATAGGTCACTGAACTATTTCCGATTTTTTTAACAATTATTCCAGCTTGAATTTTTTCGGGATGAGAGATAGGATTTAAATAGTTGCAGCTTGAGTGAACAACAAATCCAACAATTTCAGCTTTATTAATATCTAATTTTCCTTTGTCAATAAGATATTGATTTACTGCGGTATCAAAATATGAATAGTAATTAACATTATTTATATGGCCATAGATGTCATTATCCATCCATCTAGTTGATATAGTATAAAAATACTTATAGTCTGATCTGTTTATGAGTTTTATTTTATTCATTTATTTTATTTAATGTTTCCAAAACACATATATTTTATTTCAAGATAATCTTCTATACCGTATTTTGAACCCTCTCTTCCTTGTCCTGAAAATTTTACTCCTCCAAAAGGAGCAATTTCGGTTGAAATTAGTCCTTCATTTATCCCGACCATCCCATATTCAAGTTTTTCAGCAATCTTCCAACATCTATTAATGTCTTTTGAATAAAAATAAGAAGCTAGTCCATATATTGTATCGTTTGCCATATTGATTACCTCTTCATCAGAGGAAAATTTAAAAATTGGACATACAGGTCCAAATATTTCTTCTTTAGCTAATCTCATTTTTGAATTTGCATTAACAATAATTGTTGGTTCAAAAAAATATTTATTTATTACTTTTCCTCCAGTAAGTAATTTTCCTCCATTTTTCAATGCATCTTTAACGAAAGATTCAGTTTTTTTTATTGCTTCATTGTTAATTAAGGGACCGATATTTACATAGTTATCCATTCCATTTCCTACTTTAAGTTTTGATACGGCCAATAAAAATTTTGAAGTAAATTCATCGTAAACCTTTTCATGAACTAAAAACCTATTAACACAAACACAGGTTTGACCAGAGTTTCTAAATTTAGACAAAATAGCCCCTTCCACAGCACTGTCAATATTGGCATCCTCGAAAACAATAAATGGTGCATTTCCACCTAATTCAAGACTTAGTTTTTTTAGTGTTTTTGAACTTTGGGACATCAAAAGTTGCCCAATTTTTGTAGACCCTGTAAAAGATATTTTTTTAACTAGATTATTTTCACACATAGTTTTACCAATTCTAGCTGAATCCTTTCCAACAATTAAATTAAAAACTCCTGGGGGAAAACCAGCTTTATCAGCAAGATGAGCCAATGCAAGAGCACTGAATGGAGTTTCATCAGCTGGTTTAATTACGACTGTACATCCAACTGCTAGGGCGGGCGAAACCTTTCTTGTTATCATAGCTAAAGGAAAATTCCATGGAGTAATTGCTGCAACCACACCAATTGGTTGTTTGATTACATTGATTCTTCTGTCTTTTGTGTGTGATGGAATAATATCTCCATATGTTCTTTTCCCCTCTTCGGCAAACCATTTAACAAATGAAGCAGCATAAGTAACTTCTGTTTTACTTTCATTTATAGGTTTTCCACATTCTAGAGTTATTATTTCTGCTAAACTATCAGATTTTTCTTGTATTAGATTATTCCATTTTTCAAGAATCATAGACCTATCCTTAGCAGTATATTGACTCCAATATTTGTATGCTTTATAGGCAGATTCAATTCCTTTTTTTGTAATCTCAATTCCACCATCATTTACATATCCTATAGTTTTACCATTTGCTGGATTCGAAACTTTAAAAGTTTTATTTCCTTCACAAGTCCATTTGCCATTTATATAGGATTTATTTTTTATTAATGCTTTATCCATCCATTTTTAATTATGATATCAGATTAAGATAATTTATGTAATCAAAGTTATATTTAAAATTTAATATTTAATTGTTTTTATTAACATGAAACTTTAATTTTATATTATAAATATGAAATCAATCTTAGTTTGTTTATCGACCCTAGTTTGTTTATTACTTTCTGGATGTTCAAGTGGTTCGGATGATTCTGAAACTATAAATACAGATTTAAATACCAAATCTTCTGTTGGAGAAGGGGTTCCAAAGGTTTATGAAAATTTTTATAATGGAGCGAATATTTATTTAGAAGGAAACTATGTTGTAGTTGAGGTAGATGGAACACCAGATCATAAAAGTCCTTATTATCCTTCCTCAAGTGATTTGTACGAGGCTTATAATGGATCTAATAATTCATTTAATTTAAATCCCAATCCTATAAATTCATTTGATTTTAAATATAGAATTCCACTTAATCCTCAAGAAGCAAATAATAAAGAGTCAACCCCAATGGGCCCTATTGGTGTTGCTATAAATGGGGTGTCCTTTTTCAATCAATATGCAGCTCAAAATGCACCATTGACAAACGAAATAAACTCTTTTGATCAATATAATGGTCACCCTCAACCAGAGGGAGTTTATCATTATCACATTGAACCTATTTATCTAACTCAAAAAAATGAAAAGGATGGTTTTCTGGGTTTTTTATTAGATGGATTTCCAGTCTATGGCCCTTTAGAGAATGATTTATTAATAACAAATGAAGATTTAGATGCTTATCATGGTCATAATCATTCAACATCTGATTATCCCGATGGAATTTATCACTATCATATCACAGATAATGATCCCTACATAAACGGAAATGGATTTTATGGAACACCTGGAACTGTTACGAAATAAGTCTGGTTTATTTTTTATTTTTCTCTTAATTTCATGTTACCATCCAAAGAAAACTGGAATATACCTAAATAAGGATTCAATAGACTTGTCTTATTTAAAAGGGATTTACTATTTAAAAAATAAACTTTTTTCAGGTAAACTATATAGATTAAATGAAAACTACGATACAATATTAAAAGAGGGTTATTTAAATGGTAAAAAGCATGGGGATTTTGTGAGTTTTTTCAATAACGGATTTGTCAAAGAAAAAAGAAAATACAATTATGGAATAAAAACTGGGATTCATAAAGGGTATTGGTCTAATGGTAGTTTAGCGTTTGAATATAATTTAAAAAATGATGAATATCATGGGTTATATAGATCATGGAATATAAATGGAACTTTAATACAAAGGAGAAATTACAAAAATGGAAAAGAGCATGGAACGCAGCAATTTTGGTATAATGATGGGGAAATTAAATCAAATTATATTATAAAAAATAAACGTCGCTATGGTTTATTAGGAACTAAAAATTGTGTAAATGTATCGAATAGTATTGATTAACTTCTTATTTATTTTTTTCATTAATTGCAACAAAAAAAAAGAATCTTTACCTTTTTACAATTCATCTAGTTTTACTCCTTTTTTTATTTCAAACTCAATGGAAATAGAAAAAAAAATTCATCATAAGATTCGGGACTTCGAATTTACAGATCAAAATAACAATAATGTCTCTCATAGAGATATTGAGGGTAAAGTACATATTGCAAATTTTATGTTCACTGAATGCACTAATATTTGTCCAATTATGACAAGTAATTTAAAATTAATAGAAGAATTTTTTATTAATGATAACAGATTAAAAATTTTATCTTTTTCCGTTACACCCTGGATTGACTCTATCTCAAGATTAAAATCTTATGAGGAAAGTTATGATATAAAATCAAAAAATTGGCACTTTCTAACTGGTAAAAAAAATAGAATATATAATCTTGCTAGGAAATCTTACTTCGTAGAAAGAGAAATTGGATTTTCAAAGGATAGTTCTGATTTTTTGCACACTGAACATGTAATTTTGGTAGATCAGAACAAGAGAATTAGAGGTATTTATAACTCAACTTTACAATTAGATATAGAACAATTGAAAAATGATATTATTGTTCTTCTTAATTAAAAACTTTAAATCCAATTCGCTATCATTAAAATTTACCAAATTTTATTTTCAAAAATAAATATTAATGATATCCCCGCAGCTACGCCAGAAATAAAAACATTCCAATCACGATGTTTAACTTTTAGTTTAGTTAAGAAAATATACGCAGTTAAAACAATTAAGAAAACTACAAGAATTTGTCCAAGCTCAATGCCAATGTTGAATCCTAATAATGGTAATGCAACTGATGATGATTCCATTAAAAGTGCTTTAAAATAGTTAGAAAAACCCATGCCATGTATAAAACCAAAAAATAAAGCCATAGCATAATTTTTTCTCATTTTAGAATTTTTTTGAAACGATTTTGATCCAATAACATTATTTATTGCAGTTAAAAATATTGTAATGGGGATGAAGAATTCGATGATATTCGATGGAATAGTTAATATATCTAATGATGATAACAATAAGGTTACACTATGTCCAATTGTAAAGGCTGTTACTAAAATAAAAATACTCCTCCATTGTTGAATTCTATAGATAGCACATAATGCTACTAAAAATAGCATATGGTCATATCCAGCAAAATCAGAAATATGTTCGAAACCCAATTTTATATAAAAGCCAAATGAACCCATTTTAAAAATTTAATTGATGTACAGATTTCTTTTTGTCCAGCATTAAGCTTTTTGATTTTTCATCAACATGAACATAAACAATATTATTCTGATCAAAAAAGAGGTCAGTGAAAACAGCATTTTTAATTTCAAGTGATTTTAAAGGTGATGTTTGCATGAATTCAAAGGATAACCATAAAGCTGTGTTATCACCTTCTCCTTTTAGATTTTTGTTTTGTATTTCTAGTTCAATTATTTCACTGTTTACTTTGATATAGAAAAATTGATTCAAATAATTTAGCAGCAGTTGATTTGCCATTGAAGATTCATTGGGTTGACAAAAAGCTAGTTCTTTACTGTATGGATCAAATACGATTGCTTCATTTACATCTGTTAGAAAAAGTTTAAGATTTATAGATATTATTTTTTTCTCAGATGAGTACTCAATTTCACACAATGATAGCTTTAGAGGATGCGCATAAGCATTTATGGTCGTGCAAAGTAAAATCATTAAAAATAACAATCGTAACACAATCATATAATAAAAAGGTATTAAACTTCTTCAGCTTGGATTTTTTTCGCAATGGCCTGAACATCCCTGAAAACTCGAATTAGATTACCACCCCAAATTTTTTCAATCTGTTCTTCAGAATAACCTCTTCTAACAAGTTCTATTGTAATATTCATAACTTCGCTAGCATCAAAAACACCTTCAATCCCACCTCCTCCGTCGAAGTCGCATCCAATACCAACATGATCAACTCCAGCGATCTTGACTATATGATCAATATGATCGACTACATTTTTAACTGTTGCTGGAGGTGCAGGAAATTTATTGTTAAGCTCTTGCATTAATTTTCTGGCTTTGTTTTGTTCTTCCTCGGTCATTTCTGTAACTGGTTTCATAGAAGCTTTTAAAGCCGCAACAGCAGAATCTTTTTTGTTATTGGGCGGAACTTCACGTAGATAATTAGATAGCATTGTAAGTTGAACAACACCACCATTTTTGGCCATTAACCTTAGCATATCATCAGTCATGTTTCTCTTGTGGTTTGTAACACTTCTTGCATTTGAATGACTTGCAATGATTGGAGCTTTTGAAAGAGCAATAGTGTCATAAAATAAACTATCGCTACCATGAGAAACATCAACCATAATTCCTAAACGATTCATTTCTTTTACAACTTCATTACCTAAATCACTTAGTCCATTGTGTTCAGAACCTTTTGAGTCAGTTGAAGAATCAGCTAAATCATTATTAGATGAATGCACTAATGTAATGTACCTAACCCCTTTATCATAATACAAACTAATATTTGAAAGGTCATTACCAACTGGATAGCCATTTTCAATACCGATATATATAGCACGCTTACCTTCTTTTTCTAGTTCATATGCATCCTCAGGGTTAAGTGCTAAACCAACTATGTCGGAATTTCTTTTTGTAGATGCTAAAATTGAATCAATCATCTGCAGACAGAGGTTTTTTGCCCTACTATGCCCATCATTATCTCGAATATCTTGAGCTACAAAAGCTGCAAAAAATACAGCATCGAGACCTCCCTCAATCATTCTTGGATAATCTAATTTTGAACCTGTATCACTTGGATCGTGTCGTTCAGACAAGTCAAAACCGGGTTGAATCATTCTTAATGGGGTGTCAGCGTGAGTATCAAGTGTAAGCACTCGATCATGAATTTCAAGAGCTTTTTTGATTAATTCGTTTTCACTATCGGCATTTGTAGTGTTTGAATTGTTATCACAGGAAAGAATTAATGGAGTAATCAGTAGAATAAAAAGATAATTAATATTGAGCTTAAGCATATCCTTATTTTTTCAGTTTGTTGTTTAAAATTACAATAATAACTTTAATTAATATCATCTATGATTTTTAGTATAATTAAATTCAAATTTTTTTCAAGTAAATTAAATTAGCTAGATTAAATTAAAGAGTTTCTTTTTTGATATATTGCATTTAATAACAAATTAATTTTATTAAAATGAAAAAAATCAAAACAACAATCATCAGTACTTTGGCTGCTTTAAGCTTATTAGTAATTTTTACAGGTTTTACAAACACTTATAAAACAAATCAATCAACCCCCCCAGTTTATGAATTTGAGATTGTGACAGTCGTAGAGTCTCTTATTCAAAATGGTTTAGGAAGGTCAAGAATGATTTCAAAAACTGAAAACATAAATTACAGAGAGGCTACTACAATTAGAATGGAAGATGGAGAAAAGGATAAAAGTAAAAAAAAGCGTTCTGAAATCAGAACAAAGGCTTTTGAGGAAACTAAATTATTGAACTTTTATAATGTTGGTGGAATTCGCTTCAATAATATCGCCACGAACGATGCTATGGTCAGATCTAAGCTAAATGAAATGTCAACTCAAGGTTGGGAGTTGTTTAGCGTTGCTTCAGGTGTCGAAAGTGCTGATAAAGAAAGAGATGCTATTTTTATTACTCGTTACATTTTTAGAAAAGAAAAATAAACTTTAATCATTTATTTTTTTAAAGAGGTCTGTCAGTATCTTCATCAGGAGTTTGTACCCATTTATTGCCTCTTTTAATCCATTTAGGATTGTCCTCTGATGGAACAGCTTCAGTAGAAACAGCTCCTCCTACTCTAAATTTCGTTTTTCCAGACTGTTGTTTTACCACTTCTTGAGCTGTCTCATCCCTTGATTTCTTTTTACCTATTAGTTCATCCCTTTTCTTATTAATTAATTCAGTTGCAAGTGGAGTTCTTTCACGGGTTTTTTGTTCACTATCTATTAGCTCTTTGTATGCTTTAGGATCATCAGCTTTCCATTGATCACCGATACCTTTTAATTTTTTTAAATGTGCTGTACGAGCCTTGAAATCTGAAGGTTTTAAAGTTTCTTTTCCTTCATTGACTCTATCTCTATGTTCTTGAGCCTCCTCTCTTTTTTTTACAGCTTCATCTTTCAATTCACTTTTATCTTTTAAGTCACTAGTTCCTATACTGTTTGCTCTATTAGTTAACTTATTAGCTTCAGTTCTTGATTTATATCCAGCCCCACGATCAAGTGATTCATGAATTAAGTTGGATTTAAATTTTGAAGCAGCCTTTATTTGTTCCTCGTTTAGTTCACCAGTACCACCCTTATTTATTATATTATCATAGCCTTTTTCGTTTATTCTTTCAAATTCTGATTTACCATCTAAAGATTCTTTAATGTTTAAATCACTTCTGCTTTCAAGAGCCTTCTGTTCTTCAGGTCCGCTTAAAGCACCGACTCCTCCCATGGAAGCTCCAAACTCTACTGCACCTTTAATTTTAGCTTCAGCTGCATCCTTTATACCGTGAGTGGCAACACTTGATGCAATACTACCTGCTGTTTTTCCTGCATTAGCTAAACTTCCTAAAGCTTGTTTTGCATGTGTTTTGCTTACATCTTTTGCAGTTGCTGCAAGAAGATCATTTTGATCTCGACCTTTAGCTATTTGACGAGCTTCACGTGCATTATATGCTGACTTAGCGCCTCTTACCGTCTCTATTCCAATGTCAGCAACACTCCCTACAGTTTTTTTTGCAACTTCTGAAACTGCGCCCACGCCGGCACCTTTTAAAACATTGAGACCAGCTGCTCCAGCACCTTTGGCTTTTTCCCATTTAGTTTTATCATTTTTTTTAGCTTTACCTTTGCCTTTAAAAAGTGATCCAAAAAAGGATTTAGCTCTTGAAAAAAAACCCTTCTTTTTTGAAGCTGGAGGTAATTTATATTTTCTCCCTTTATGTTCAACTATTTTTGTGCCCGTGTTTCCTGGTTCATCTTCTCCCAATACTTTTCCAACCTTTTTTTTAGCTGTTGAATAAACACCTTTCCCCTTTGAAGTTGCATCAGAGATCGCATTTTTTAAGGTATTACTTGCACCTCCAAGTATTGATGCTTCACCGTGATTAACTCTTTCATTAATATTTCTAGATGCATTTTTAAGATTGGAACTTATACCATCCATTGAGGCTACTTCCTCTAAATCAGGTTTAAGTTGAATTACTGAGTTATTAGATTTACTTTGTTTAAGTTCAATGGTATTTAATGAATTAACCTTTGAAGAAGAATCAGCCTTATTTTGAAGTTTTTTAAGATTATTTGTTTTTGTATTTTCAAAATCTTTTCGATCATTTTTTGTTTCACCATGAGATAAATCTCGATTTTTTGAAGACTGTGATTTTTGCTTTGAAATACCGGATTTGAACATCTAACTAATTTAAACATTGTTTATGTGAATTTAAATTAAGTATTACATGACTTATTAACACTTTATCATTTGTTATGCTTATTATTTCTAGGGTTTCATCGAATTATTAAATAATGTAATTTTAAGTAAAAAAAACAATATTCAAATTCTAAATACTTATTAATTTTAAAGCTTATATAAAAAAAGAATCTATAATTTTTTAAAAAAACTTAATATTGTCTAAATTTCAGCTATACATGTAACTTACAATGAAAAGAAAAAAAATAAATCAAATCAAATATTCATCTAGAAGAAATTTTATAAAAAAAAGTATTGCAGCTTCTTCAATTTTCATAATTCCTAGAAACGTCCTTGGTGGCAAGGGTTATATTGCTCCTAGTGATCAGTTAAATTTAGCTGCAATTGGATCTGGAGGAAAGGGTAACAGTGATATTATTAATGCTTCTGTAAATGGTAGAGAGCGAGTAATATCATTGTGTGACGTTGATTTTTCTGGAACTGCATCTAAAACAGTAAAAAAATTCCCAAAAGCAAAACTTTATGCAGATTTCAGGAGGATGCTTGATCAAGAAAAAGATATTGATGCTGTAACCATATCTACTCCGGATCATGTTCATGCCCCAGCAGCAGTTTATGCGATGAATCGCAATATCCATGTTTATGTTCAAAAACCAATAACTCATAATATTAGAGAAGCCAGATTACTAACTGAATTGGCTAGAGAAAAGAAAGTAGTTACTCAAATGGGAAATCAGGGGGGTTCAAATCCACTTCTAAATATGGTTCAAAATTGGATTGATTCAAAAAAAATAGGAAAAATTTCTAAAGTACAAGTCTGGACTAATCGTCCAGTTTGGCCTCAGGGAATACAAATGCCAAAAGCCAACGAATCTTTAAAACCAGAAGCCCTGCATTGGGACCTTTGGCTTGGTCCTGCTAAAGAAAAACCATTTACTCCAAACATGCATCCTTTTAATTGGAGGGGTTGGTGGGAATATGGAACCGGAGCTTTAGGTGATGTTGGGTGTCACTTAATTGATATTCCATATAGAACCCTAGGTTTAAAATACCCCAAGGACGCTGAATGTAGTGTTGGAAGTGTTTTTACTAAAATGTGGACTCCTGAATATATTCCTGAGGGTTGTCCTCCTTCATCTTTTATTACCCTAAATTTTGATCCTACTGAGAAAAATCCATGTCCTATCGAAATGACATGGACTGATGGTGGAATTCGTCCTCCACATCCAGGAATTATTCCTGCAAACTCAGATATAGGTGGACCTGGAAGTGCAAATGGGGTTTTAATGATTGGAGAAAAAGGGATTATTTCAACTAATATTAATGATAGTGCTCCTTTAACTCCAAAATTATTTCTTAATGATGGGACTACAGAATTTGGTCCTGAAATTGAAAACTTTGAATCTGATTATGGTCATCAAAGAAAATGGGTAGATGCTTGTAAATCTGGATTTAATAGCAAAGAACACCTTGAGCTTACTTCTTCATTTGATTATGCCGGTCCAATGACTGAGACTGTTCTCATGGGGAATCTAGCAATTAGAAGTTACATGCTAAGAAAACTAACTACAAAAGGAAGGTCTGATTTTTTTGGTAGAAAAAAATTAATTTGGGACGGAAAGAATACCAAAATAACAAACTTAGAAGAGGCAAATCAATTTGTTGGAAGGGAATACAGAAAAGGTTGGGAAATTTAAAAATATAAAAAATATTTTTTTGTCTTCATAAATTTCATTTCAAAAAAAAACCCCAACGTGATGTTGAGGTTAATTTGGTGGAGTCGGAGGGATTCGAACCCTCGTCCAAACACGATATAAAAAAGTGTTCTACAAGCTTAGTTTTTGTTAAATTTTAGACTTGTTGCTAAACAAAAACAATCTACAACAAGCTTAGCATATTATGATTGAAAAAAACGAAAAATGCGTTCGCTTTTCGATGTTGACATTTATGGTGCCTCTATATTAATCGCCGTCAACAAGGGCTATTATGAGACATCTAGCTTTCCGACCTAGTCAGAAATTGGCATTAACCTACTATAATTCAGTTATTTATGCAGCTAGAGCGTAGTTATTTTCGCCATTTAAAATTTGAAATATGATATTAACGAGCTAATATTTCAACGCTCGACTTGCTTACTAATTTATTAAACATGCTGTCAAAACCAGTCGACCCCAATATTTCAATGATCTTTTTAATTCAAAAGTCTACAAAGATAATTAATATTGAGTTTATAGATTATTTAATTAATAACTTTACGTATCTGAGACAAATTATTAAGTAATGATTCAAGCTCGTTTATATTAAGCATGTTTTGGCCATCACTTTTAGCATTTTTAGGATCAAAATGGGTTTCGATAAATAGACCGTCAACACCAGCAGCGACTCCCGCCTTGGCCAAAGTTGATATTGCCTGGGGTGTTCCACCAGTTACCCCACTTTTTTGATTAGGTTTTTGAAGGGAATGAGTTACATCTAATATTGTGGGAGCAATTTCTTTCATAATTGGAATACCTCTAAAATCAACAACCAGATCTGAATATCCAAATTGAGTACCTCTATCTGTTATCCATACATTATTATTACCAGAATCTATTACTTTTTGAACTGCAAAACTCATACTTTCAGGACTCATAAATTGTCCCTTTTTCAAGTTAATAATTTTTCCAGTTTTTGCAGCTGAAATGATTATATCTGTTTGTCTAGCGAGGAAAGCAGGTATTTGAAGAATATCAACATATTCTGCTGCATTCTTAGCATCTTCTTGGCTATGTATATCAGTCAAAGTAGGAACATCAAAGGATTTACCAATTTTTGATAAGATCTCTAGTGCTTTTTTATCACCAATACCAGTAAAACTATCAATCCTGCTTCTATTAGCCTTTTTAAAACTCCCCTTAAAGATATAAGGTATGCCAAGTTTATTTGTAATTTTTATAATTTTTTCTGAAATTTTATATGCCATTTGTTCACCCTCAATTGAGCATGGTCCAGCTATTAGAAAGAATTGTCCAGTATCAATATTATTTATTTTAGGAACATTGTTTATCATCACTAAAGTTTAAGTAAATGTACAATAATTATGAAGTTTTGTAATTGATTCTATCAAACTTAGTTATTAGTTATTTGTAAATTAGAGTAAATTATATTTTGATATTATTATTTTGGTTAAATAGTAAAAAAGAAAAAATTAATAATTAATTATTTTTTTGTACCACTTCAAAAACTTCACCTTTTTCACATTTAAATATTTTTCCAGGAAACTTTACAATCATATTGTAATCATGCGTGGCCATTAAAATTGTTATTCCACCTTTATTCAGTTTTTTTAATAGTTCCATGATGGATTTGCTTGTTTCAGGATCAAGATTTCCCGTTGGTTCGTCAGCTATTATTAGCTCTGGATTATTTAATAATGCTCTTGCAATTGCAATTCTTTGTTGTTCACCACCTGATAGTTCGAATGGATACTTTTCTAACGGAGTTTCAATTGAAACAAGTTCTAATACTTTATTTATTCTTTTTTTTATTTTATTTTTATCTCTCCACCCAGTAGCTTTAAGAACAAAATTCATATTTTCATATATTGTCATATCCTGAAGCAATTTAAAATCTTGAAAAACAATTCCAATTTTTCTTCTTAACAAGTGAAGATTGTTTTTGTTTAATTCATTTAGATTAAATCCAACAACACTTCCATTTCCTTGTCTTATAAAAATTTCTCCGTATAAAACCTTTATCAAGCTACTTTTTCCACTACCAGTTTTTCCAATTAAAAAAACAAATTCTCCTGTATTGACTTGAAAGCATATATTACTCAGAATAGTCTTACTTCTTTGGGATATTGTTACTGAGTCGAGAGAAACCATCAATATTTTAATCAATTTATAATATAAAAGTACCTTTTAACTTTTTTATTTCTAAAAATTGTTGATAAAATGTACCTTAAATTAAAATATATCGTTGTGGATAAGCGTATTAAATATGCTAATTTTGAACATGACTTATATTAGATTATATCTCTGCTTATTTATATTATCAAGTGATTTATATTCTCAAAATTTTCAATTCAATTTAATTGACAGAGCAGAAATATTTTTTTCAAAAAACGCCTATGCTAACAATGTTTCCTCCCTTAATTTATCTGAGACTTTTGATTCAGATTCATATTCTTTGATTGACTATTCAATTCTAGTTTCCAAATTGAGAAACAATGAAACTGGAGCTGACAGACAATTACCTTACTTCATAGAAAGAAATCCAATAAATACTTTGGGAAATAAGTTGCCTTTTGATATGGGAAATTTTTATTTTAAAAATAATAAGTACTCATATGCACTAAAATGGTACACAAATATCCATGAAGATCAGTTTGTAGACGAATTGAAAGATAGATTCAATTTTAATAAAGGGTATTCTCTTTTTCATGTAAAGAGATATAATGCAGCTAAACCATACCTAGAAAAAGTAAAAAACACTATTAAATATCAGTCTGATGCTCATTATTATCTGGGTCATATTGCATACCAGATGGATGATTATGAAAATGCTCAAAATGAATTTAGTCAGTTAAATCAAATAACCTCCTCACAAGATGATCTTGATTACTTTCAGGTTGATATGAACTTTAAGCTGGGGAGATTTCAAAAGGCAATTGATTTAGGTAATAAATTATTAAAAAAACCAAATAATGATCTAGAATCAGATTTATCTAAGATAATAGGAGAGAGTCATTTTAATCTTAAAAATTATAAAGAATCCTTATCTTTTCTAAATAAATATAAGGGTAAAAAAGGAAAATGGACTAATGAGGATTTTTATCAATTAGGTTATGCATATTACAGAGAAAAAGAATTTAGTAATGCCATAGAAGAGTTTACTAAAATCATTAACCGATCTGACTACTTATCTCAAAACGCTTTTTATCATTTGGGCGATTGCTATTTAAAAGTCGGCAAAAAAATTGAAGCATTAGCAGCTTTTAAAAAAGCTTCAGAAATGAATTATGATAAAAAAATTAGCGAAGATGCATTGCTTCAATATGCTAAATTAGGATTTGAAACAGGAAATTCTTTCGAGTCCTTTATTGATGTCTTGATACGTTTTCTAAATAATTTCCCTAAAAATAAGAATATAAAAGAAATAAAATCCTTATTAGTTTTGTCTTACACTAAAGGTGGGGATTATGATTCTGCAATAAAAATACTTGAATCTGCAAATCCTTTCAAAGATGAAATTACTCTTCAAAAGGTTTTATATCTAAAAGCATTGAATTTATATAAAAATGGACTTTATGTTGATGCTCAGTTTTATTTGTTAAAGTCAATTAAATTGGATAAAAATCCGATTGTTACAGCAAGAAGTTTACTTTTAAATGGTCAATCTTTATATGAATCAAATTCATATGGATCTGCAAAAAATTTTTATGACCAATATTATCAATACGTTAAAAAATACAACTTAACACTTGATTTGAATTATTGGTACGAAATTGGTTATTCAGTTTTTAATCAAGGCAATTACGATCTTGCAATCAAGTGTTTTGAGAATAATTTAATAAAAGAAAAAGATTTAAGTTTAGATTATTTGTTAGATACATATCTTAGATTGGCAGATAGTTATTTTGCAACTTCAAAATACTGGAAGGCATTAGAGAATTATAATCAGTTTATAAAACTATCAGATAAAGATTTAAATTATGTTTTTTTTCAGAAAGCATTGTCATATGGTTTTTTAGAAAAATATGATTCAAAAATTAAAATATTACTTGATTTAACTTCTTCTGAGAAAAACAATATAATGGTTGATAAATCTTTGTTCGAGTTGGGGAAAACCTATACTTATTTGGAAAAATACAAAAATGCTATTGATTCTTACAATAAACTATTAAAGTTGTATCCCAACAGTGTTTTTTCAGCCAGAAGTAAATTAAATAAAGGGCTAATTTTATATAACAATGATAAATTATCTGAAGCTAAATTAATCTTAGAAAAAACCGTTGAAAAGCATAAAGGCGACCAGGTTATTTCTCAGGCTTTAATTACTCTAAAGGAAATATCAATTGAAACTGGAACAGTAGATTTGTTTACTAATTGGCTGAAAAAACAACAAATTAATTCTTTTTCAGAATCTGAAATATCAAGCTCGGCCTTTGAGTCAATCGAAAAATATTTTTTTGAAGGAAAGAATAAACAAGCTCAAAAACAAATTCAGGAGTTTTTATCAAGGTATCCTAACCATAACAAAACAACTTTGTTAAAGTTTTATTTAGCAGATATAAATTTTCAAAACAAAAAATGGGCTGATGCTTATAAACTATACGAGCAAATAGCGAGTCTTCCGTTTAATGAATATTCTGAAAAGTCAATTGTGAATTCTATATTATCACTTCAAAATATGGATCAAAGTACAGATACTGAAGCATTATTGCTTAAACTCAAAAATATTACCTCATATCAGGAAAACATAAATTTTGCTAATAGTAATCTAATGATTTTATACATGAAAAACGATCAGTTTGATCAAGCAAGAGAAATTTCTAATGAAATTTTGAATCAAAAAAATATTGATTTAAATATTCAACAAGATGCGCTTGAAGTTTTTGCTAATTCATCTATTTATTTAAAAGACTCATTGGCAGCCTATGAAAAATTTAAGTTACTTGAGGATTCTCCTAAATCTATTTTAGCAGCTGAAGCAAATTATTATAAAGCTTATCAATTTTTTCTAAAAGGAGAGTATCAAAAATCAAATGAAGTTATTGCAAATATTTCAATCAAATATGGAAATTCAGGAATATGGAGTGCAAAAAGTATTTTATTAATGGCTGAAAATTTTATAAAACTTGATGATAGTTTTCAATCCTCGTATGTTTTAGAAAACTTAATAGATAATTTTAAGCAATTTCCTGATGTAATATCAATCGCAGAAAAACTTTTAATAAAAGTAAATAGAGAAAAATCAGAAAAAAATTCATCCACCTCTTTAATGAAAAATAATAATGAATAATAAATTGCTGTTTTTATTATTTTTTTTGTGGGTTAGAGCCTATTGTCAGGAAAAAAATTATAATATTTCTAATCAGGAGTTAACAGTTACTAAGTCTTATTCACCCAAGCTTTCTAATAATAATAAAATTCGTTCAAGAGTATCCAGTGGTTTTATGGATCTTTCATCTAATTCGTCTATTACTTACGATTTGATAGAGGTTCCTGTTGTATCAACCTTTAAGCCTAATAAAGCTAGTCCTCTGACACTACAACGAAATATCTCATCAACCTCAGGGTTCAATAATCATCTTGACTTTGGTTTTGGCAACAGAGACCAATTATACTTTGACTTAAGTAATACTTTTAATGTTGATAAAATGCAAAGCTTTAATATTGATATTGTAAGTTCTAATCTTGGAAATGTTGAGTCATCTATAGTAAAAAGTGACAGGTCCTTTTTTGCGTTTGGTTTGGGTCATCTTTACTCGTCTAATAAAAATGAGATAGCTCATATTTTTTATGTAAAATCTTTAAAAGATAATTATTATGGTATTTATCCTGAATCTGAAATATTAAATGATCCTGTTATTTTAGATAATTTAGATATGGGTCAGAATAGAACTGAAATTAATTTTTTATCTCAATGGAGGTTTTATGATTCTTTCATCAAAAAAGCTTCATTAAATTTTAACTCAAATTTTGATTCTTTTGATTCTAATGAACAAATTCTTGAAATAAAGTCTGATATGTTATTTTCTTTGTTCAATACTAACCTTATGATAATACCAAAGTTTGACCTCGTAAACACTTTTTTTTCTCAAGGTTATATAAATAGAAATTCAATTCAATCAAATTATTCAAAATTTGAAACACTTATACAGTTAAGTAATTTGGCGGGAAAGTTTAAATATCAGGTTGGAGGTAAAATAAATTATATGTTAAAAATTTCAAATATATCCATGCCTGAAATTTTTTTCAATCCTGAAGTTATGATTTCGTATCAAGAAAATAAATCTAAATTTCACCCCTATCTTACAATTAGTGGTGGAATTGATCTTAATAGCTACAGAAAGGCATCATATTTTAATCCCTATGTTGCTCCGACGCTAAATTTGATTCCAACTCAAAATTTATATAAAGGAAAGTTTGGTGTTAAATCATCAATTAATTCAAGAATAGAATTTATTCTTGGTACCCATTTTAGTAGACAAAAAAATGATTTTTTGTTTAAACGCTATCCATTCGATAACACAGTTATTGATGGATATAGGTTAGCAAATTCTTTTGGTTTAGTTTATGATGATATAACTAAATTTGGGTTTTATTCAGAATTAGTATTTCGTTACAATGATGAAAATACATTTAAGTTTTCATTTATAAGTTATGATTATGATCAAAAAAGATTATCCAATGTATGGAATTTGCCTGAATTTGAAAGTTCAATCGAATTAAAATTAAGAATTAAGGATAAATTAAATTTAAATATGCGTGCGAGGCTTTTGGGCGAACGAACATCAGCATACAGAAATGTTTTTTTGAATCAAAATATAGAAGACAGCCCAACTACACACAAATATTTATCAACATTGACACAATTGAAAACAGAGTTTAATTATCGTTTGGCAGAAAAACTGCAGACATATGTTAGAATGCAGTTTAATTTTGGGAAAGATATGAATCAATGGGATTATTATATAATTAATGAGAATTTATTTTTAGGTGGAATAAGGTATAGTTTTGATTTAACTTTTTAACCAAATATTTTATACCTCCAAGTATTTAATTTAAATTTGGGTTCAGGATTTTTAGCCTTAAATATGAAAAAATATTTTTTAATTCTCACTTCTTCTATCTTAATTTCATGTGGTGAAAAAGTCGATTTACTTGTCTATAACGCAAAAATCTATACTGCCAATGATACCTTTGATGAAGCTACCTCATTTGTTGTAAAAGACGGGGTTTTTATTGACGTGGGTTCTGAGGGTGAAGACTTAAATGATAGATATAATCCCGATAATGTTGTTGACGCTCATGGTTTAACTATAATACCCGGTTTAATCGATGCTCATTGTCATTTTCTCCAATTTGGTTTGGAGGCTCAACAACTTAATTTAAGAGGAACAAAAAGTTTCGATGAAATTTTAAAAAAACTTGTTTCCTATTACAACGAAAGTAACCCTAAAGTTATATATGGAAGATATTGGGATCAAAATGATTGGACTATCAAGGAGTTCCCTGATAAGAAAGAAATAGATTCCATTTTTCCTGAAGTTCCAGTTGTTTTAGAGCGGGTAGATGGTCATGCTATGTTGGCAAACCAAAAAGCTTTGGATATTGCTGGAATTAATTTAAATACCAACTTGCCAGGAGGGACAGTAAAAAAGAAAAACGGACGTCTTACGGGAATATTGATTGATAGCCCAAAAAATTTAATAATTAATTCACTCCCCAAGCCAACTACAGACGATAAAATTAAGGCTTTAATGTTTGCAGAGAATAAATGTTTTGAGTATGGATTAACTACAATTGATGATGCAGGTCTTTCGAAAAAAGATATTTTACTAATAGATAGTCTTCAGCAGTCAGATATAATAAAAATGAGGATTTATGCAATGATATCAAATAATAATGATGATATTAATTATTTTATAAAAAGAGGGATATATAAAACAGATAAACTAAATGTTAGATCTGTTAAAGTCTACGCAGATGGAGCTTTAGGTTCCAGGGGAGCTCTTTTGAAAGAGCCTTACAGTGATGATCCAAAAAATAAAGGAAAATATAGTACACCATATAATTCAATTGATAGTTTAGCTTTAAAATTATCACAAACTAATTTTCAGATGAATACTCATGCAATTGGTGATGCAGCAAACCATTCTATACTAAAAATTTATAATAAGGTTTTAAAAGATAAGTCAGATCCGAGGTGGAGAGTTGAGCATTCTCAAATAGTTTCAAGTGAGGATTTTAAGTTATTTAATTCAAAAATTATCCCTTCTATCCAACCAGCTCATGCAACCAGTGATATGTATTGGGCAGACGAACGTTTGGGTTATGAGAGACTTAAGGATGGTGGTTATGCATACAAAAGACTCTTGGATTGGTCTGGCACAATTGCATTAGGGACTGATTTTCCAGTTGAAAAAATAAATCCTTTCTATACTTTTTATTCTGCAGTAGCAAGAAAAGATTTAACTGGTTATCCCGTGTCAGGTTTTCAAAAAGAAAATTCTTTGTCAAGATATGAAGCTCTAATGGGAATGACTTTGTGGGCAGCCCATGCTAATTTTGAGGAAAATGAGAAAGGGAGTATTGAGGTGGGTAAGTTCGCCGATTTTGTAATACTTGACAGAAATATTATGAAAGTAGATGAAAGGGACATACCTACAACAAAAGTCGTTGCTACTATTCTTGGAGGCCAAATCGTTTATAGTAACCGATTTTAAATTGAAATTTTATTGTTTCAAATCAAAATTAATAATTTTAATTGAATTTTTTAATTCATTTATATATTTTAATTTATTTTTTATATCATTTTAAAATATTTAATTTAATTTATTTATTATTGTTTATTTTTACAGAAAAATTGGAATATGTGTGGAATTGTTTGCGCTTTTGATTTAAAATCTTCATCATCAAAGTTAAGACCTCAAATTTTAGAAATGTCCAAAAAGGTCAGGCATAGAGGTCCTGATTGGAGTGGGATATACTCCGACATGAATTCAATTATTGCTCATGAACGACTGGCTATCGTTGATCCAACATCTGGTCAGCAACCCTTATTTAGCGATGATGGATCATTAATCCTCGCAGTTAACGGTGAAATTTATAATCATGAAGAATTAAGAGTTAAATATGTAAACGATTATCCATTTAAGACTAAATCTGATTGTGAAGTTATAATTCCTTTATATAAAAAAATGGGATTAGATTTTATAAATCATTTAAATGGAATTTTCGCTTTCACACTTTACAATAAAAATACAAATGATTACATAGTTGCAAGAGATCATATGGGGATAATACCACTCTATATGGGTTGGGATAAAAATGGAACTTTTTTCGTTGCTTCTGAACTAAAATCTCTTGAGGGTGTATGTGGAAAAATTCAACTTTTTCCTCCAGGACACTATCTCACCAACAAAGATAACTCCCCGGTTAAATGGTATAATAAAGATTGGTTTATATATGAAAATGTCAAAAATAATCAAACTTCAATAGAAGATCTTCATGATGCACTCTCAAATGCTGTTCACAGACAATTAATGAGTGATGTTCCATATGGGGTTCTACTTTCCGGAGGACTAGATTCTTCCATCACTTCAGCCTTAGCGAAAAAATTTGCATCCAAAAGGATTGAATCTGATGATAAACAAAGTGCTTGGTGGCCTCAATTACATTCATTTTCCGTTGGACTTGAAGGATCACCTGACTTAAAAGCCGCAAAGCTAGTAGCTGATCACATTGGAACTATCCATCATGAAATAAAATTTACAATTCAGGAAGGCCTTGACGCAATCAGAGAAGTAATATATCATCTTGAGACTTATGATGTAACTACCGTGAGAGCATCAACGCCGATGTTTTTGATGGCAAGAGCTATTAAATCCTTGGGTATAAAAATGGTTCTTTCAGGTGAAGGAGCCGATGAGCTTTTTGGAGGATATTTATATTTTCACAAGGCTCCTTCAGCAAAGGATTTCCATGATGAGACTGTTAGAAAACTCAATAAACTTCATCAGTACGACTGTTTAAGAGCAAATAAATCTTTGGCAGCTTGGGGGATTGAAGGCAGAGTTCCTTTTTTAGATAAGGAATTTATTGATGTTGCAATGCGATTGAACCCCAAGGATAAAATGATTACCTCCAAAAGAATGGAAAAATGGGTTTTAAGAAAAGCCTTTGAATCGTATTTACCAAAATCAGTGGCATGGAGACAGAAAGAGCAGTTCTCTGATGGAGTTGGATATGGTTGGATAGATACACTTAAAAAAACTGTTGAAAAAAATATTTCAAATAAAATGATTAAAAATGCTCATTTTAGATTTCCAAAACAAACACCTCAAAATAAAGAAGAGTTCTATTACAGAGAAATTTTTGAAGAGCACTTTCCAAGTGATGGAGCGGCCTTAAGTGTTCCATCTGTTCCCTCAGTTGCTTGCAGCACTCCTATTGCATTAGAATGGGATGAAGCATTCAAGAATCAAAATGATCCAAGCGGTAGAGCAGTAAAGAAAATTCATGATAATAGCTATTAATTTTTTAAATTATTGTTCCCATAAATTGTTGATAACTCATGCTTAGTTTTATTTGTTAACACCAATAATAGCCTACCTTTTTTCGTATATTTATTTAACATAAATTACCACTCAATATAAGCTCTTACAATTATGACTGAGCCAAAAAAAAACCAAAAATATTCTGCAGATAGTATTCAAGCCCTAGAGGGTATGGAGCATGTCAGAAAAAGACCATCAATGTACATTGGAGACGTGGGTTTAAGGGGTCTACATCACCTAGTATATGAGGTTGTTGATAATTCTATTGATGAGGCATTAGCTGGTCATTGTGATAAAATATCTGTCACAATAAATGAAGATAATTCAATTACTACTGAAGATAATGGAAGAGGGATACCAGTTGGAATTCACAAGAAAGAAGGAGTTTCTGCATTAGAGGTTGTTATGACCAAGATTGGAGCAGGAGGCAAGTTTGATAAAGATTCATATAAGGTTTCTGGAGGTCTTCACGGTGTAGGAGTTTCATGTGTAAATGCTTTATCTTCATCATTGAAAGCAACAGTCTACAGAGATGGAAAAGTTTGGGAACAAATATACGAGAGAGGAAAACCTTTGTCTCCAGTAAAGGAAGTTGGAACATCTCAAAAAAGAGGAACCCTGGTCACTTTTAAACCTGATTCAGAAATATTTAATCAAACAATTGAGTATAATTATGAAACTTTATCTCAAAGACTTAGAGAGTTATCATATTTAAATAAGGGTATTTCTTTATCAATTAAGGATCTTAGACAAAAAGACAATAAAGGAGAATACTTAAGCGAAACCTTCTTTTCCAAGGATGGATTGAAGGAATTTATTCAATTTTTAGATGAACATCGCGAGCCAATTATTGAAAATGTTATTTCTATTGAAGGTGAAAAACACAATATTCCAGTAGAAGTAGCTATGATATATAACACTTCGTACTCTGAAAATCTCCACTCCTATGTTAACAATATAAACACCCACGAGGGAGGTACTCACCTTTCTGGATTTAGAAGAGGTCTTACTTCTACTCTAAAGAAATATGCTGATTCATCTGGATTACTTGATAAACTTAAATTTGAAATTTCCGGTGATGATTTTAGGGAAGGTTTAACCGCAATAATTTCTGTAAAGGTAGCGGAACCTCAATTTGAAGGACAAACAAAAACCAAATTGGGTAACAGAGAAGTTTCATCTGCTGTTTCTCAAGCAGTTTCTGAAATGTTGGAGAATTATTTGGAGGAACATCCTAATGATGCAAAAATTATTGTTCAAAAAGTAATCTTAGCTGCTCAAGCAAGGCATGCCGCTAGAAAGGCTAGAGAAATGGTCCAGAGAAAATCTGTTATGAGTGGTGGCGGTCTTCCTGGAAAACTATCTGATTGTTCTGAACAAGATCCTTCATTATGTGAAGTTTTTCTAGTAGAGGGAGATTCAGCAGGTGGAACAGCAAAACAAGGAAGAGATAGAAATTTTCAAGCTATCCTTCCTCTCAGAGGGAAAATATTGAATGTTGAGAAAGCTATGCAACATAAAGTTTTTGAAAATGAAGAAATCCGTAATATATATACTGCATTAGGAGTTACCATTGGAACTGATGAGGATTCAAAGGCATTAAACATTGAAAAGTTGAGATACCACAAAATAGTAATAATGTGTGATGCTGATGTAGATGGTAGTCATATTTCAACTCTTATTTTAACTTTCTTTTTTAGATATATGAAAGAATTAATTGAATTGGGATATGTTTACATTGCTACTCCACCGTTATATCTTGTTAAAAAAGGTTCCAAAAAAAAATATGCATGGAATGATGACCAGAGAGATAAATTAGTTTTAGAATTCGGACAAGGTGCCTCAGTGCAAAGATATAAAGGACTTGGAGAGATGAATGCTGAACAATTATGGGATACAACAATGGATCCTGATTTTAGGACATTGAGGAGGGTAACAATTGATGCTCCAAGTGAAGCAGACAGGGTTTTTACAATGCTAATGGGTGATGAGGTTCCACCAAGAAGAGAGTTTATAGAAAAAAATGCAGTTTATGCAAAAATTGATGTTTAAAATATAAAATTTATTTATTCATGAAAGCAACTATAGTTGGGGCTGGAAATGTTGGATCATCCTGTGCAGAATACATTGCAATAAAAAACATAGCTAGTGATGTTGTTTTACTTGACATTAAAGATGGTTTAGCAGAAGGAAAAGCTCTTGATTTATCTCAAACATCAACAACCTTGGGTTTTAATTCAAGAATTACAGGTGTAACCAAAAATTACGCCGCCACAGCCCAAAGCGACGTTATTGTTATAACATCCGGGATCCCAAGAAAACCCGGAATGACAAGAGAGGAGTTAATTGGAATTAATGCTGGTATAGTTGAATCAGTTACTACTAATATTTTAAAATATTCTCCTGAAGCAGTCATTGTAGTGGTATCTAATCCTATGGATACAATGACATATTTAGCTATCAAATCAACAGGTATTAATGAAAATAAAATTATTGGTATGGGAGGCGCCCTAGACAGCTCTAGATTTAAAACATATATATCTAAAGAATTAGGTAAGCCATCAAGTGATATAGATGCAATGGTTATTGGTGGTCATGGTGACACAACAATGATACCGTTAACTCGACTTGCTACTTACAACGGGATACCTATTTCTAGTTTTTTGAGTGATAAGACTTTAGACAAAATATCAGCAGAAACTATGGTCGGTGGTGCAACACTAACTAAACTTCTCGGAACATCGGCATGGTACGCTCCAGGAGCATCTGTATCATATTTAGTTGATAGTATATTGAATGATCAAAAAAAGATTATTCCTTGTTCTGTAATGTTAAATGGTGAATACGGTTTAAATGATATATGTATTGGTGTGCCTGTAATTATTGGAAAATCTGGTGTAGAAGAAATAATTGAAATTAATTTGACTGATATTGAGAAAGAAAAACTTCATCAGAGTGCAGATTCAGTGAAACAAATGAACTCTTCTCTCAAAAATTTATTCAATTAGTTTTTTCTTTAACTCAAATTTTTTTTAAAATCTTTTAGCAAGTTGCTAATGACTATGTTAAAGTTTATATTTGCAGGCTGAAACAATGCACAAAAAATTAAAATGCAAAATAATTCCTTAGTTCGTACTTTTGCTATTCTATTCGGATTAGTTAGTTTATATCAGCTTTCCTTTACTTTTATTGCAAGTAATCAGGAAAAAAAAGCTCGTGATTATTCAAATAATATAATTTCTGAATCCAAAGAAAATTATTTAGAGCTGCGAAATAATATTTACAATTCTTATTTAGATTCAATTGGAGATATTGGTCTTTATGGTTTTACTTCTTACAACGATGCAAAAAATAAAGAGCTAAACAAAGGATTGGATTTAAAAGGAGGTATAAATGTTATTTTACAAATTTCGATTCGAGATGTATTAAAGGGTTTGGCTGAGAATACTAAAGATCAGGTTTTCAACCAATCGCTAGATGAAGCTGACTTGCTTCAAAAAAGTAGCGATGAGCCATATGTTGAATCTTTTTTTATTGCCTTTGATAAAAATAAAAAAAACGAGTCATTGTCTGACCCTTCAATTTACGGAAACAAGACCCTTAGTGATGAAATAAATTTTGAAATGACAGATATAGAAGTTCAATCAGTTATTAGAAGAAAAGTTGATGAATCTATTGTGTCTGCATTTGAAGTTTTGAGAAAAAGAATTGATAAATTCGGAGTAACTCAGCCAAATATTCAAAGACTTGGTTCATCAGGGAGGATTCTAGTTGAACTCCCCGGTGCAAAAGATGTTGGTAGAATAAAAAATTTATTACAAAGCACAGCTCAATTAGAATTTTGGGAAACTGTAAAAAGCGATCAACTTAGTTCGTTTTTAATTGACGCAAATGAGGTTGTAAAGTTAAAACAAGGTAAAAATAACGATAAACCAAAACAAGATACTCAGGAATCTCAGATAGATGAGTTATTGGCTGATGTAGTAAAAAACGACTCTATCACAAAAGAGAATAATCCAATTCTGGATTTAGTTGTAGGATTTAATTTTCAGGGAGGAGGTCCGGTTTTAGCTCAATTTTTAGATAAAGACAAGCAAGAAATTTCAAATTACTTAGACTTGCCAGAGGTTAGGAGAGTACTGCCAGCACAATTTAGATATATCAAATTTGTATGGGGAAAAAAATCTCCCGATTCTGATGTAGTCGACTTATATGTTTTAAAATCAAATCGAGATGGAATAGCTCCTCTGAGTGGTGGAGTTGTGGTTGATGCTGTTCAATCATACGATGCATTAGGAAACGCAGCTGTAAACATGCAAATGAACGCAAAAGGTGCCAGGGTATGGGAAAATCTAACTGAAAAAGCTTTTAAACAATCAAGTAGTATAGCAATAGTATTGGATGATATAGTCTATTCTGCTCCTGGTGTATCAAGAGGAGCAATATCTGGAGGTAGATCAGAAATAACTGGAGATTTTACATTAAATGAGGCAATAGATCTTGCAAATGTTCTTAGAGCTGGTAAACTACCTGCATCTGCTGAAATTATTCAATCTGAGATTGTTGGACCCTCACTTGGAAGAGAAGCAATAGAATCTGGTATATATTCTTTTATAATAGCTTTAATTTTGGTTTTATTATGGATGATTTTTTACTATGGATCATCTGGAATTTTTACTAATATAGCCTTGGTGTTAAATATTTTATTGATTTTTGGAGTTCTTGCAGGACTTGGTGCAGTTTTAACATTACCTGGAATTGCTGGTATTGTACTAACCATTGGTATATCTGTCGATGCCAATGTTTTGATTTTTGAGAGAATTAAAGAAGAATTTAAAAAAGGAAAAGGTCAAATCAAAGCAGTTTCTGATGGATTTAACAGTGCATTGTCATCCATTTTAGATGCAAATATAACTACTGGCTTAACAGCATTTATTCTATTTATTTTTGGTACTGGACCAATTAAAGGTTTTGCAACAACTCTTTTAATCGGTATAGTAACCTCTTTATTTACTGCTATTTTTATTACCAGAATTTTAATAGATTCAAAGATATCAAATGGAAAAACAGTTGTATTTGGAACAAAAAGAACCAAAAATTTATTTAGTAATTTTAAAATTTCGTTTATACAGTTGAGAAAACTATCATATTCTTTTTCAACAGTTTTTTTATTTATTAGTATTTTTTCATTAGTATCAATTGGCCTTAATCAAGGGGTAGATTTCGTCGGAGGAAGATCTTACACAGTTCGCTTTGAAAACCCCATAAACCCCTCAGAGATTCAAAAGAATTTAATATCGGAATATGGTAGCGCCGAGGTTAAAACATTTGGTGAAGCCAATCAATTAAAGATTACTACCAAATATAAAGTTGATGTTGAGGGTATTGAAGTTGATAACGAAATTCAAGAAAAACTATATAATTCCTTAAAAAATAAACTTCCTTCTTCTTTATCGTACGATGATTTCGTGAATGGATCTGATGAAAAGCAAGTAGGAATTATGTCATCTATAAAAGTTGGACCTACAATAGCTGATGATATAAAAAACAATTCCTTTTTAGCTATAATTGGCTCACTAATTGTAGTTTTTTTGTACATACTTATAAGATTTAGAAGATGGCAATATTCCTTGGGTGCAGTTTCTGCTGTTTTCCATGATATTTTAATAGTACTTGGAATATTTTCCTTGACCTATAAAATTATGCCTTTCAATATGGAGATAAATCAAGCATTCATTGCAGCTGTTTTGACTGTGATAGGTTATTCTTTAAATGATACAGTTGTAGTTTTTGATAGAATAAGAGAATATATAAATGAACACCCTAAATGGTCACTTAATGTAACTTTGAATACCGCATTAAATAACACGCTAAGCAGGACACTAAATACTTCCCTAACCACTTTAATTGTTCTCTTAGCTATATTCATCTATGGAGGTGAATCAATCAGAGGCTTTATGTTTGCATTGATTGTGGGTGTAATTATTGGTACTTATTCTTCAGTTTTCATCGCCACTCCAATAATGTTCGATACCATAAAAAAAAAGATGGTTGAAACCAAAAATTAATTAAGTGTCTAAACCACTTTTTTTTTTGAGTTGACATATAAAATAATCAAGACTCCTGAGATTATCAGTGGAATACTTAACCATTGTCCAGTTGATAATAAAGGAAGACTTTCCTCGAATCCGCCTTGACTTTCTTTTACATACTCAACAAAAAATCTTATGCTAAATATTCCTGAAAGAAAACAACCTAAAAGATAGCCCTGAATATTATTTACTTTATAATATATTTTTCTCAGAATTAAAAACAAAATAAGATAACCAAGCGATTCATATAGTTGAGCTGGATGTCTAGGTAATATTTCACCTCTGTTTTCAAAAACTATCCCAAAGTTTGAATTGGTGTATGTTCCTAAAATTTCAGAGTTAATAAAATTACCAATTCTAATAAAAACACCACCAAGAGTAACTGGAACAGTTAATTTATCAAATATCCATAGTGTAGATTTTAATTTATAATTTAATTGAAAGATTATAATGCCAAATATAATACCTAATGCTGCACCATGACTTGCTAAACCTCTAAATCCTGTAAATTCATATCCATTTATAAAACCAAATAGTGACTTATTATTATTCTCTCTGATTGGCAATAGAATCTCTAATAAATGATTTTGATAATAATCCCAACTGTAGAAAAAAACTTCACCTAGTCTAGCACCAATTAGGGTGGAAAAGACCATATATACAAATAATGGCTCTAAATACTCTTTTGATATTTTTTCGTCCTCAAAATATTTTTCAACTATTTTATATCCAATGGTAAAAGCTAAAACAAACATTAGGCTATAATAATGTAGTCCAAATGATCCAATTTCAAATAAAGTTTCATTTGGTGACCAACTGATTTGAATTAACTGAATTTTATTCATATATGTCATTATTTATAATTAAAGTTTAAGGAACAGGATCATAACCGTTACCACCCCAAGGGTGACACTTTAATATTCTATTGATACTAAGCCATGAGCCTTTTATTATTCCATATTTTTTAATTGATTCAGCAGAGTAAACTGAACATGTCGGAGAGAATCTACACTTGGGACCAAGTATTGGGGAAATAAGTTTTTGATATAAAAAAATCAAAAATAAAAATGGAGCACTAGTAATATTTCTAATCCATTTCATCTTTATTTAATGTTAAAGGATGATTCATTTTTAGTATCTTCTAATTCAATTCCAATATCATTTAATTCATTTCTAATTAAGTCTGCTGTTTCAAAATCTTTATTTATTCTAGCTTTATCTCTTAATTTAAGAAGTATTTTGATAGTATTTTCGGCTAAACCACTGTTATTTTTAATATTATTTGGTTTAGTTAGTCCAAGTATTTCGAAAACAAAAATATTAAGGTGATTTATCAGTAAGTTTTTTTGTTTTTTTGAAATTTGTTCGGTTCCATTTTTAACTGAATTTATTAGTTTTACTATTTCAAATAATTTTGAAATTAGTATTGGACTGTTGAAATCATCATTCATTGCATTATAACAGTCTTTAATCCACTTATTGAAATTAAAGTTAGATTCTCCACTAACTTTCAAACTATCCAATAATTCAATACTTTCCATTAATTTATTGTAGCCCTTTTCTGATGAAAGCAGGGCTGATTCAGTAAGGTCTAGGATACTTCTGTAGTGAGCTTGAAAAAAGTAAAATTTAATTACTGATGGAGAAAACACATTTTGAAAAATGCTGTTGTTACCTGAAATCAAATCTTTTGGAAGGATATTGTTCCCTGTCGATTTTGACATTTTTTTTCCGTTCAAAGTCATCATATTTGTATGAATCCAAAAGTTTACAGGGCTTTTAGAATTAATAGATTCAGATTGAGCAATTTCACATTCGTGATGAGGAAATTTCAAATCTATTCCACCTCCATGAATATCAAACCTATCACCTAAGTATTTAGAACTCATGGCTGTACATTCAAGATGCCAACCAGGAAATCCAGTACCCCAAGGGGATGGCCATCGCATAATATGTTCTGGTTCTGCTTTTTTCCATAAAGCAAAATCTTCAGGATTATTTTTGTCATCTTGACCATCAAGAGACCTTGTATTAGTAATTAAATCTTCCAATTTTCTTTTAGAGAGTTTACCATAATTTGACTTCCTGTTAAACTTGTTAACATCAAAATAAACCGATCCGTTTTTTTCATATCCAATCCCTTCATTTATTATTTTTTTTATCAACTCTATCTGTTCAATTATGTGTCCTGTAGCTGTGGGCTCAATACTAGGAGGTAAAGTATTAAACTGCTTCATAGTGTCATGAAAATCAACAGTATATTTTTGAACAATCTCCATTGGTTCAATTTTTTCTAATCTAGCTTTTTTATTTATTTTATCCTCTCCCTGATCATCATCATTTTCAATATGACCCACATCGGTAATGTTTCTAACATATCTAACTTTGTACCCTAAATGTATAAGATATCTGAAGATTAAATCAAACGAGATAAAAGTTCTACAATTACCAAGATGAACATTGCTGTAAACTGTTGGGCCACATACATACATGCCAACCTTATCCTTTACAATTGGTGTAAAATTTTCTTTCTTTGATTTTAAGGTATTATAGATCCTTAGGTTATCCATTAAAATCCGTAGAGAGTTGAATATATTTTAAAAATTCTTGTTTTTTCGTAGGACTTTTAAAAATTCCACCGAATTCACTAGTTATTGTACTACAACCAATATCACCAATACCTCTTGAATTTACACATAAATGTTTTGCATCAATTACACATGCTACATCTTGAGTATTTAACACCTTTTGTAATTCTTCAACAATTTGTAATGTTAGTCTTTCCTGAACTTGTGGTCTTTTTGCAAAATAATCAACGATTCTATTCATTTTTGAAAGGCCAACAACAGTCCCATTGGATACATATGCAACATGAGCTTTTCCAACAATTGGTAATAAATGGTGCTCACATGTAGAATAAAGATTAATATTTTTTTCAACTAACATCTCACCATATTTATATTTATTATCAAAAACTGATGCTTTGGGTTTTTTTTTGGGGCTTAAGCCACCAAATATTTCATTAACAAACATTTTTGCAACTCGGTTTGGAGTACCTTTGATACTATCATCTGTCAGATCCATCCCTAAAATATGGAGTATATCATTTACCTTATCGGTTATTAACGAAATTTTTTCATCATCAGTTTTATTAAAAGCATCTTTACGAATTGGGGTTTCTTTTGAACTTAACGGATGATCCAATTCTTCGTCTTTATTTAATAAAACCTCTTCTAGTTTTTTATCTATTTTCATATGTATATGTGTGATTTTGCAAAGATAAGTAATTCTATCAAAAATAATATTATAAAAAATCCTATTGATTAAAGCTTGAAATTATAGGATATCACTAAAATTGTATGTTTTTTTTCGGCTAGTATATTGTCATTTATTCCCGAAGTTATAAGTGATCTATTAATGTTTATTTTTGAATTAATTAATCCAAGACTTAAAAGACTTGCTCCAAAATTATATCCTAGACCAAATGTCAAAGCAGATTGAGAATTATTCCCAATAATTAAGCTGTTTTCCTCGGAATAATAACCACTTCTGACACTTAAGGCTTTTATTCTATATTCACCTCCAATTTTTATTAAAGATGCATTTTTATAACTGGAGGAAATTTCATTGTTTAATGATCTTAAATATTGATTTGATCCAGATTGAAAATTCATATTTCCATAGTTTTTAAAACTGTATTCAGTGGACAAAATACCATTAGATCCAAAGATATAAGATAGGCTAAGTGATGTCCTACTTGGAATTGAAAAATCATATTCAGAAATATTTGATGTATTTGGATTGACTTCATTTCTTAGAAGAATTTGATCTTCATATCGATCTACTGCAAGTTGTTGGTTGGAAGTTTCAATCATAGAAAATTTGGTTGCAGATTGATAAGTCAAACCAAGCCTTATATTATTTTGAAGTTTACCTATAAGACCAATTTGTGCAGAAATACCATTTCCTTAAACAATTAATTCATTATTAAAATGAACCCTTTGAATTTCAGAATTTTCATTAAATCCTGTTTCAACTATATTTGACAGTTCATATGAATATATATCATGTGTATTGATACTAACCCCAATGTAAATTGAATTATTATATTGGGTTGCTATGGTCCAAGAGTATTTTTTATGATCTCCTGTTTTATTAACATAATAATCATGTTCAACTTGATCATAGGATGCAGCAGATATATAATTTGAATTGTTTAGGTCATTTGATATAGGGTCAAATAAATAAGTATTATAACCCAAAAATGCTTGTTGAACAGCATATCCTTGATTGTTACCAAGAAAAACATATAAATCATTTAATGTTTCATTTTCTCTTGTTTCCAGATTGTCCAATGGAACACCTTGTGCGTTATTAGTGAAAAATTGATCTAACCCAATACCCCTTGTTGCAATTGAGCTAATTTGATTTTTAAAATCCTGTTCTTTTTGAATATTCAAGCTAAAATTTAACAGTTTAAATGGTCCATCATTAATATTTCTAAAGGGAATAACAAAACCAAACTGATTTAATGATGAGTCAGATAAATTAATTTTACTATTTCTTGTTTCTCCAAGAACTAACGTTTCAGATGCGCTGATTTCTTGGCTTAAACCAATCTCAGGTAATAAGAAAACTGCTGCAGAGGCAGGATTATTACTTATTGAACTTAAATCAGCACCTAATGATCCAAAGGCACCACCCATTGAAACATAGCGAGCTGATCCAAAAACTCCAGATGAACTATAATTAAATGCCTCCTCTGAAGTTTGAGCATTTAAATTAGAAATACATAGTAACACAACAAAAATTGCAAAAAATAAACTTTTGTTCATATTTAATTATCGGATTAGGTTTCTATTTTTGATTACCCCTTCCCCCTGAGGATCTACCACCCGAGGACCTTCCTCCTCCTGAGGATCTGGATGCACCAGAAAATCTTGATCCTGAAAAGGATCTGTTTTGATTCATAGATCTTCCTCCACCGTAATTATTTGATCTATTAAAAGAGTTATTACTCGGATTAGAATAATTATTTCTGTTAAAAGATCTATTTTGGGAAGAATTGTTGAAATTATTAAATCGACTTAAATTATTTCGGTTAATACCAGGTCTATTCTCAATACCGTCTCCGTTCATTGAATTATTAACCCTTCCATTTGATATTTGATTTCTTGAGCCTTCATTATTCAAGTTACGTTTATTTACTCCTCTATTGTAATTAGATTCACCAATTGAAGATCTATTATCTGAGGATGAAATTGGATAATTACGTCTGTTTGTATAATCTACTATATTTCCACTTCCTCTATTGTAAGAAACAAAGTTATTTCCTCTCATGGAATAAGCATTCCAGTTATTCCAGTTAGAATAACCTACCCAACCAAAAGGTATAGATGAGCGCCAAGGGAATAATCCCCATGACCATGATTGAAAAAATGGATCACCCACACCATAATTTATTCCAAGTGGATTGAAGGCATAAAAATTAAATCCATAGTCAAGTGGGTGCCTAAAGAAAAGACTTTGGAATCCAAAAGACATAAATCTACTGTATCTTGGCCAGGAGAATCTATTAAACGAGTAAAGTCTGTTGTAATAGAACCTATTGTATGGACTCCAAAAGGGAAACACATTATTCCAATAATCGAAATTGAAATAATCTAAATCGTTATTAAAACCCATTTGTAGGTTAGGAGAATTATCTCTCAGGTTGTATTGAGGTGTAGCGAATCCGAAGTCTTTGAAATACTTTTGATAGTATTTTCCTTGTTTAATTTCAGTTACTTTTTTTTCAAGATCTTAAGAGTTGTTATAAATTCCATCAGCATCATAATAAGAAACATTTTGAAAAGGACCACATCCAACGAAAACTAGAAATATAATAGGTAAGAAAGTTAGAAAATTCTTAAGTAACATATTTTTCATAATTATCATTTTAGATGCTCGATCAAAAGCCTTAATTTGCACTCCATATAAATATAGGCAAATTTTGTGCCAAAAAATTATAATTTTAAAAAACAAGTAAAAAATCTTTAAAATTTATTTTTAGAAAATTTGAATAATGACATATAAAAAATGACATCTAGAAAAGAAGATTATTCTAAATGGTATAATGAAATAGTGGTTAAGGCTGATTTAGCTGAAAACTCATCCGTAAGAGGTTGTATGGTAATTAAACCCTATGGCTATGCAATATGGGAAAAAATGCAGGCAGAACTTGATAGGATGTTTAAAGCTACAGGTCATCAAAATGCCTATTTTCCATTATTTGTCCCAAAAAGTTTATTTGAAGCCGAAGAAAAAAATGCTGAGGGTTTTGCAAAAGAATGTGCAATTGTTACTCATTATAGGTTGAAAAATGATGAATTAAATAAAGGAAAACTAATTGTTGATCCAGATGCCAAATTAGAAGAGTAATTAGTTGTTAGGCCTACATCCGAGGCAATTATATGGAATACTTTTAAAAATTGGGTTCAATCGTATCGTGATTTGCCAATACTTATTAATCAGTGGGCTAATGTTGTAAGATGGGAAATGAGAACTAGACTTTTTCTGCGTACTTCTGAGTTTCTGTGGCAAGAAGGACATACTGCACATTCTACAAAGGAAGAAGCTGTAAAGGAGGCTAAACAAATGAACGACATTTATGCAGATTTTTCAGAAAACTTTATGGCAATGCCTGTAATAAAGGGAAATAAATCTGAATCTGAAAGATTTGCTGGAGCCTTGGATACTTATTGTATTGAAGCTCTTATGCAAGATGGTAAAGCTTTACAAGCTGGAACAAGCCATTATTTAGGTCAAAACTTCGCAAAGGCTTTTAATGTTAAGTATTCAAATAAAGAAGGAAAACTTGATTACGTTTGGGCTACTTCATGGGGAGTTTCGACCAGATTGATGGGAGCTTTAATAATGACTCATAGTGATGATAAAGGTTTGATCTTACCGCCAAAGATTGCACCAATACAAGTTGTTATTATTCCTGTTTATAAAGGTGAGGTAGAATTAAAAAATATTTCTAAAGTAGCCATAAAAATTAAAAAAGAAATCGAATTAAAAGGTTTTTCTGTAAAATTTGATAATCGTAATAATTTTAAACCGGGCTATAAATTTAACGAATACGAGTTAAAGGGAGTGCCTTTAAGAATAGTTGTTGGTGCTAGGGATTTAAAAAATAATTTAATTGAGTTGGCAAGAAGAGATACCTTAACAAAGTCAACTATTAAAATAAAAGATGTAGTTAATATAGTCGATAAAACCCTTTTAGATATTCAAAAATCTCTCTACCAAAAGGCATTAATTTTTAGAAACAATAATATTACTGAAGTAAATTCATTTATTGAATTTCAAAATATAATAAATGAAAAAGGGGGATTTATTTCTGCTCATTGGGATGGAACTCGAGAGACCGAGGAAATTATAAAAAAGAAAACAAAAGCTTCTATTCGGTGTATTCCTTTTAATAACATAAAAGAGGAAGGAGTATGTGTTTATTCAGGAAAACGATCAATTCAGAGAGTTTTATTTGCAAAAGCTTATTAAAATATTTATTTGAAATTTTAAAATAGAATTCTTGTTCAATTCTAATTTTCCGTTAAATTTGCAAAATAATTTTAGGCCCCTTCGTCTATCGGTTAGGACGTTAGGTTTTCATCCTAGAAAGAGGGGTTCGATTCCCCTAGGGGCTACAAAAAATAATTTATATGGCAAATCACAAATCTGCATTAAAAAGAATTCGTTCTGACGAAAAGAAACGTCAAAGAAATCGTTTTCAGCACAAGACAACCAGAAATGCAATAAGAGATTTTAAATCACTAACTAAGAAGAAAGAAGCTCAAAAGAAGATACCCTTTATAATTTCAATGATAGATAAGTTGGCTAAGAAAAACATAATTCACTCAAATAAAGCTGCTAATCTTAAATCTAAAATAACGAAGCACGCTTCATCTCTTTAATAGATTTTATTAGGAATTCATAGAAATTAAGAACTCTTCATTATTTTCAGTTCTTTTAAATTTATCTATCATGAATTCCATAGCTTCGACAGGATTCATATCCGCCAAATATTTCCTCATAATCCACATTCTTTGTATTGTAGCCTCGTCCAATAGCAAATCATCCCTTCTAGTACTAGATGAGACTAAATCAATTGCAGGAAAAAGCCTTCTGTTTGATATTCTCCTGTCCAGTTGAAGTTCCATATTTCCAGTACCCTTAAATTCTTCAAATATTACTTCATCCATTTTAGAACCAGTTTCTGTAAGAGCAGTAGCAATTATAGAAAGTGAACCACCATTTTCGATATTTCTAGCAGCACCAAAAAATCTTTTTGGTTTATGAAGTGCGTTTGCATCAACACCACCGCTTAAAATTTTTCCAGATGCCGGTTGAACCGTATTATATGCTCTAGCAAGTCTAGTAATAGAATCTAATAAAATAACAACATCGTGTCCAGATTCAACCAGTCTTTTGGCTTTTTCTAAAACTATATTTGCTACTTTAACGTGTCTATCAGCAGGTTCATCGAATGTTGAAGCGACTACCTCTCCATCTACATTTCTTTGCATGTCAGTAACTTCCTCAGGTCTTTCATCAATTAGAAGAATGATTTGGTAAACTTCAGGATGATTTGCTGAAATTGCATTAGCTATATC